>OMGY01000003.1_pt1 | contig 245028 bp, 234 predicted proteins | sample 1674461 | NCBI WGS metagenome assembly OMGY01 (sample SAMN05578579, study PRJEB25193) | human gut metagenome | biome: Human Microbiome; feature: human-associated habitat; material: feces | host: Homo sapiens | place: USA:Birmingham | reverse complement strand
CTATCGAGCCTTATGAAACATATTTAATTAAACTTAAAAACGAAATAAAAGTTTTTGCCCAGCTTTTTTCAAAAAGCTGGAGAAAGGAGTAAAAATGGAGAATAAGCGTAATTATCAGCGTGAGCTTGACGATATATTAAAACGCATTGAAAAGAATGAAAAAAAGCCTGTTTTGCTGCTGCACAGCTGCTGCGGACCATGCAGCAGTTATGTGCTTGAATATCTTACGCAGTATTTTTATATAAAACTTTTTTTCTATAATCCAAATATTCAGCCGTCTGAGGAATATAGCAAGCGACTGTTAGAACAGAAAAAAATCATTGATAGAATGAAGCTTGCAGACTGTGTTGAACTGATCGAAGGCGAATACAATCCCGCAGATTTTTTCAGTGAAGTAAAAGGACTTGAATCTGAACCAGAAGGCGGGAAACGCTGTGAAGTGTGTATAAAAATGAGAATGGCAGAGGCTGCGAAAGCCGCAAAACTATATAATGCAGAGTATTTTGCAACTACTCTTACGGTAAGTCCGCATAAAAATGCGCCGTTTATAAATAAAACGGGCAATGAGCTTTCAGAAGAATATGGTATTGCTTATCTTGTTTCCGATTTTAAAAAGAAAAACGGCTATAAGCGTTCTATTGAGCTTTGCCGTGAGTATGATATTTACCGTCAGAATTACTGCGGGTGCGTTTTCAGCTGTCAAAATCGGACGGATACTGATAATATATAAAAAAAGCGGACTTTTAACGTCCGCTTTAGTTTTTATTTATTCATACTTTGTTCTGCAAGATATCTTGCAATTGACGCAGCGTCTAAGGCTGAAATTTTGCCGTCTTTGTTAAAATCGGCATGGGACGGTAATTCGTTTCCTTTTTGTTCCGCAAGCATTTTAGCGATAAAGGCAGCATCCATGGCAGTTAATTTTCCATCACAATTAGCGTCTCCGGGAATAAAATCAATGGCAGAAAATGTTAAATCTATAGTTTTATTATTATTTTCACCGGATACGGTGCTTAGGGGTTTTTCAAGTTCTTCATCAGTAAGAGTAATTTTATATGTGTATTCGGTACTGCGTTCCGTATAGTCGCTGTCTTCAATAATTATTTTATCCGTATAATAAACCGGTTGGGACTCGGCGTATGTAGGAATACCGATTTTAACTATGTAGTCACCTTCGTATTGTCCTGATTCGTAGTTAAAATTGTTGTATTCCAGATTTAAAACAAACGTATCTGATACATGGACCTCATTGGTGTGAATAACTGTATCATATACAAGATAACCTTCAGTCGGAAATTCGGGAGTACGTTTATATATTGAAACATAAGTGTCTCTGTCTGTAGTAGTGATAATATTTACTTTTCCGCAGATGTTGTCAGGCTGGTCAGTAACAGGATTTATTATTTTTTCAGCCGCACCCGCAGATATTCCCGTAAGCATAATTGTACCCGATGATAATATCGAACAGAGTGTTTTTATTATTTTAATTTTCATTTTCATAGGCCTTTCATTATTTTTTAAAGTTTGGTACGGCAAAACCGTAGATACATGAATCATCGATACTGTAAGATTTGGTTCTGCATGTATCGCTGCTGTTGCCTTCTACTGTGTAGACATAACCGTTTTCATAATAGTCTACGATTCCGATATGGTCGGCTACTCCGTCCGGTTCCCAGTCAAAGAAAATATAATCTCCTGACTTAGGGGTATAAGATCTGCCTTTCCACTGATTATGCGCTTTGAACCAGTCGATTCCCACCTTGCAGGATATAAAGGACGGAACGCTACCGCTTTGGACATATCCGCACTGATATGCACACCATGAAACAAAGCAAGCGCACCATTCAATACGGTAATTGAAACCGTACCATGTCCAGTAAGGTTCGCCTCCTACGTTTCCGAGCTGTGAGAGCGCTTTGAGTACTATTTCATGATTTCCCTCTGTTGCCATAGCTCCGTTTGAATAAAAAAGATAGTCTACATTGTCAATTCTGTGTCTGTAGGTAAGCATAATTCCGTTTGAATCAAAATAATATTTTGTGGTGTTGATTGTTTTCCAGCCGGTATGCTTTTTTCCGTCGTCATTGAAATAGTATGTATTTTCTCCGATTACAGTAAATCCGGTGCACATTGTGCCGTTAGTAGCGAAATAATATTCGCCCGTTGAAAGCTTCAGCCAGCCTGTAAGCATTCTGCCGTTATCGGAAAAGTAATATTTGTGGTTGTTTATGGTTTGCCAGCCGGTTTTCATTTTACCGTCAGAGCCGAAATAATACCGGTAATCGCCTATTTCAGCAAGACCGGTGACCATTGCGCCGTCTTTGCCGAAATAATATGTGCTTCCGTTGATAGCTTGGAAACCGGTTACCATTTTACCGTCGGAATTAAAGTAATATTTATTATTGCTGACAGTCTGCCAGCCGGTTGCCATATAGCCGTCTGCGTTAAAATAATATACGTCTTTTTCAACGGTTATCATTTTGTCCGCAGCCCATGTACCGTCATTGTAATAAAAGCATGCTTTTCCGTTATCGAAGGACTGAAGTCCTGTCTTAATAGCTCCGCTTGAATCAAATCTGTAAGGACGTGAATCTATATACTGTTCTCCGGTATATTTGCCGATAGTATTATCAGTGTAATAATATGTTCCGCGATAATTTATCCAGCCGTAAACAGGTTCAGCGGTTTCATAATCAAAGTATACTCTTAGACCTTTTACAGTCTGCCAGCCTGTATGTACTTTTCCGGCTGGTGAAATTATGTACCATGTTCCGTTAATGTCAATAGGAGTCTGGTTATCGTCTCCGGTAATCAATACGCCGTTTTCGTCACAGCAGTACATGTATCCCTGACACTTGCCGAATCCTGTCTGCATTATACCGGTATCTTTAAAAATGTAGGTTTTTCCGTCTATTTCATGCATGCCGATAAGCTTGCCGTACTGTTTGTCGTTGTAATAAGTATTTCCCATATAGGAGATCCAGCCGTAAACAGGACTGTGAGTTTCGCTGTCAAAATATGTTCTTATTGAATTTACTGTCTGCCAGCCTGTTTTTAAAGCGCCGTTAGGTGCAAAAAGATAGGATTCACCGTCTATTTCAACGATACCGTTTGCCGGAGCGCCGTCAATATAGTAGAACCATCTGTTATTTTGCAAGCTCCAGCCGTCGGCTGATTCTGACAGTGCTTCACTTTCTGAGGTTTGCGGTTCTTCCGTAATATCGGTTGAAACGGTAGTTTCAGCCGCCGTTGTTTGGGCAGGCTCAGATACTTCGGGTATGGTTTCTTCGGTAATCGCCTCTGTAACTTCCTGTGTGACAACGGTTTCATCGGCATATGCGCTGAAGCATAATGCTCCTGCGGAAATTATTACTGCCGCTGCTGCCGGAAGAAATTTTAGAAATTTCATTAGCTGTAGATCACTCCTTGTATAAAAATAATATAATAAATATTATAACATTTTTCAACAAAAAAATCAATAATTTGTAAGTAAAACAACCTGATTTTTATAAATTCGGTATCTTGCCTCGGAAACGCCTGAGAATTTATGTAATATAGCGAATGGAACGCCCTTTCTTAAGGACGTTCCATTTATTTTGCTATATATTGGTATTTTCTTTATTTTTTTGTTTTTTTCTTGAATTGGTTTTTGCTTTAGCGGCAGCTCTTGCCTTGGTTTTTTCCTTAGCGGCAGCTTTTCTTTCAGCTTTTTTGTATGCTTCTTCAAAGAAGAACCGCTGAGCGTCGACAGGCGGATTGTCGTTTACTTTATAGACATAAGCGCCGTCTGGCAGCTGAATTCTTGCCTTGACATTATCCCTGAGAAGTATTTCAAACATATTCCATAGACGTTTTTTTATTTTTTCATTGTAAACGGGAGCAGCTACTTCAACACGTCTTATAGTATTTCTTGTCATATAATCGGCGGAACTGATATATATTTTTCTCCTTTTTTCAGTACCGAAAATGTAAATACGGCTGTGTTCCAGATATCTGCCGACTATACTTGTAACAGTAATATTTTCTGTAAATCCTTCAACACCTGCAATAAGACTGCATATGCCTCTGATTACCATATCAATTTTAACTCCTGCCTGAGAGGCTTCAATAAGCTTGTCTATAATTGTTTTGTCGCAGAGCGAATTGATTTTTATACCCACATAAGCTGGTTCACCGTTTCTGGCAAATTCAATTTCTTCATCGATCATTTGGAGAATAGGGTCACGCAGAGCCAGCGGCGCAATTAAAAGATGTTCGGATTCTTCTATCAAGCGGTTGTTGAGCAGTGCGTCAAACAGTCTTTCAGCATCTGTTCCTATATCCGGATTGGCAGTCATAAGGGAAAGGTCGGTATAAAGAGCGGAGGTTTTTTCGTTGTAATTACCCGTGCCGATTTGAGTGATATATTCAGTTTTCTGACCGATTTTTCTTGTGATCAGCAAGAGCTTAGAGTGTACCTTTAAATCTCTGGGGCCGTAAATGATATTGCAGCCGGAATCCTGTAAGCGTCTTGACCAGCCGATATTGTTTTCTTCGTCAAAACGGGCGCGGAGTTCAACCAAAACAAGTACGTTTTTGCCGTTTTCGGCGGCGTCGCACAGCGCTTCTATGATCTGACTGTTTTTCGCAAGACGGTAAAGGGTGATTTTAATATCTGTTACCTTTGGATCCTTTGCCGCTTCGTTCAGCAGCTGAATAAAAGGCTTTATAGATTCATAAGGGTAGCTCAGGAGAATATCACGTCTTTTTATTTGGGGAATTATATTCATAGTTTCGGCTATGCTTTCGGATTTCTGAGGTACCAGCTTGTCGAATTTAAGAGAAGGATCGTTGCAGATATCTGCAATGTCTCCGGCAAAGGACAAATCAAGAGGAGTTTTAAGATAAAAAATATGTTCTTCATTTAATTCAAGCTTTTTGCATAGGAATTCCAGTGCGGGCTGACTGAAAGTTTCAGATAGCTGAAGACGTACCGGATGAAGTTTTTTTCTTTTTTTACATAGTTCTTCCATAACTTCTCTGAAGTCCAGGTCATGATCGTAAAGACCTTCTTCAACGGTTATGTCTGCGTTTCGGGTAATTCTGAAAAGCGTTTTGTCAATTATTTTATAATTTTTGAATACGTTAGGAGCATAGTGAAGAATAAGATCTTCCGCCAGAATAAACCGTTTTCCGCCGTTTAGGAGGATTACTCTGCTGAACTGTCCGCTTGCAGGGATAATGCCGATTTTTATATTTGATTTGGACTGAATCTGCAAAGCGCAGTAAATTTGTTTATTGTTGAGGAAAGGAAAGGGAGTTTTTTTATCGATAATAAGGGGGGAAATAAGAGGTTTTATTTCCTTTTTAAAATATGCTTCGAGGTATTTTTGCTCTTCGATTGAAGCTGAACGGAAATTAACCTGTTCCACGCCATGCTCCATCAGTTCAAGCATTATATTTTTGTAGGCTATATCTTTCATAGGTTCAAGTTCGTTGACCTTGTCAAATATGGCCGATAACTGCTTTTTTGCGGTCATTTGGGTTTTGTTGTCTTTCTTTTTCGGATTGACAAGCATCTGGTCGTAAAGAGAGCCTACGCGTACCATAAAAAATTCATCTAAATTACTTTGAAAAATAGCGGCGAAGTTAAGTCTTTCCAATAGCGGGACTCTTTTGTCCTGCGCTTCTTCCAGAACACGTTCATTGAATTTCAGCCAAGATAGTTCTCTGTTTTCATAAACTGCTGCTGTCATAATTTTACCTCCGTTGTTGCGATTGCTGTACAATTGTTATATTACTTATATTATATAATAAATACCGGATTTCGTCAAGAATTAATGTATAAATTTTCTTTGAATTTTACGTAAAATTTATGTAAAATGCACTTACTTTTTGTAAAAAAGGTAGTAAAAATCTTTAATTTCATTTTAAATTTTACAAAATGAGGCATGACAGGCAAATAAATGAGAAATGAAGCAGTTTAAGGCTTGGCAGACAGGGAAAAAAATATAACTTATTTAATCTGCTGTTTTAAGTTCTGTATTGGGATAATAGTGTTCCAGAATTTCCTTGTATGTTTTGCCTTCTTTTGCCATAGCATTTGCTCCGTACTGGCTCATGCCCACGCAATGTCCGTAGCCTCTTGTGGTAATTTTGAAGCCGTCGTCATACTCAATATCAAACGATGCAGAACGCAGTGAAAGAGCCGCACGTATTTCCTGACCTGTAACTGTAAGATTACCCGCCTTTATTTCCAGAACTGTATTTGACTTGCTTTTTGAAACGTCTGAAAACCATTCTTCTGGTTTATCTCCCAGTTTAATATCATCAAAGGCGTTTTCAAGACGTTCTTTTACTTCGTCCGCAGTATATTCATATTCTTCCATATATTTGGGAGCTTCTGTGTCATAATCACTTTCGACCGGTATAAGATATTCGACTTTGCTTCCCCATACGTTTTCGGCGCTTTCTGTTGTTCCGGAAGACATAGAATGGAAGGCGGCTATAATAGGTTCATCTTCATAAACCAGTATTTCGCTTTCAACGTCTGAAACGGCGTTTTTGATTTTTTCTATATACTGTTCATAATTGTCGCCATAATACTGTTTTGCCTGATTTTCAGTAAAATATGCCTGATATTTACTGCTGTCATTGGAAAAGTAAGCGCCGTTTAGCTCTTTGTCCGGAGAAGTCAGCGCCTTTTCTTTCTGACGCTGCGCATATGTATGAGCAGCGACAGCCTGGGCTTTAAGAGCTTCCGGTTCAAAGGTAGCCGGCATTTCAGCGCAGACTGCTCCGACTACGTAGTCAAACACTGAGATTTCTTCTACTTTTCCGGTAGTGATATCCAGGACTTTAAAGCTTTCCTGATCGTCGCTGGCGGCTTTATTTTCCTTTTCATTTTCTTTTTTTGAATTTTCAGACGACTCTTGAGCTTCCGTCTGTTTTTTAGTTTCTTTTTCAGAGTTTTCTGATTTGTAAACTGCCGCTGTCGGTTCGGCTGCCGATGTGTGTCTGAGTTCGGATACCGCAAGCGGAGCAGCGGGAACGGTAACAAGAAGTGCGGCAAAAATAACTGCTGCGGAAATATATGATTTCATATATATGACCTCTTTTCTTTTTTGTCTTAATTAAAAATATGAAGCAAAATCAGAAATTATATGTTTCAGCCGTTAAAGTTGACATATTTGCTGAAATCGGTTATAATAAAATTTAAATATAATAGAATGGGAGTGAGCATGTGAATAGTTTTAATGAGAATAACGGTATTAAAAGATTATGCAGCGACTTGTCCGAAAATTCCAAAATTGATCCGAAGCTTTACGACAAATTTTATGTCAAAAGAGGTCTCAGGAATAAAGACGGTACGGGAGTCGTGGCGGGAATCACCAATATCTGTAATGTACATGGCTATGTTGTAAATGAGGGTGATGTAGAGCCTATAGACGGAGAACTGATCTATCGCGGCTATAGTATTAAGGAATTGGTTGCAAACGTTGAAAAGGAAGATCGTTTCGGTTTTGAAGAAATAGCTTATCTTCTGCTTACCGGACGCCTTCCGTCAAGTAATGCGCTTAAAGGCTTTTCTGCGTATCTGGCTGAAAGAAGAGAACTTCCTCAGGGATTTGTAGTGGATATGATACTAAAGGCGCCTTCAAAGAATATTATGAATAAGCTGGGAAGAAGCGTGCTTGCCCTTTATTCTTATGACGATGAATGTGAAAATCACAGTATTGAAAACGAAATGCGCATAGCAATTGATCTTATTGCAAAACTGCCGGTTATTATGACTAATGCGTATCAGGTAAAGAAAAGTCATTATGAAAATAAAAGCATGATTATGCATCATCTGATCAAGGATTACAATACGGCGGAAACAATTCTTTCTCTTTTGCGTATGGACAGGAGTTTTACAAAGGAAGAAGCGCAGCTTCTTGATACTATGCTTATGCTGCATGCCGAGCACGGAGGAGGAAATAATTCTACTTTTACATGCAGAGTGCTTACTTCTTCGGGTACTGACGCTTATTCCGCATATGCTTCTGCAATAGGCTCTTTAAAAGGTCCTAGACACGGAGGAGCTAATATTAAGGTTATGCATATGCTTGACGATTTTAAATCTAATGTAAAAGACTGGGAAAATGAAGGTCAGGTTGCCGACCATATGAGAAAGGTACTTAATAAAGAGGCGAACGACGGCTCCGGACTCATTTACGGTATGGGACATGCAGTTTATACCCTTTCCGATCCGAGAGCGGTTATCCTTAAACGCAAGGCTTTTAATCTGGCTAAGGGCAAGGATATCGAAGCTGAATTCAGACTTCTGGATACTATTGAAAGACTGACACCGGAGCTGTTTAAGGAAGTAAAAGGAAGCGATAAGGTCGTATGTGCCAATGTGGATATGTATTCGGGTCTTGTTTACAAAATGCTTCGTATTCCGCCGGATTTGTATACGCCGCTTTTTGCAGTTTCGAGAATAGTCGGCTGGGCGGCTCACAGAATTGAGGAGATCCTTACAGGCGGAAGGATAATTCGTCCGGCATATAAGGCGGTAGCAAAAACAAGAGACTATGTACCTATTGAAAACAGATAAAAAACTGTAGTTTAAACTCAAAGCATAGGAGGAAGAATGCAATTGAATAAAATAAAATTTATAATAATGCTTTTCCCTCTTTTGCTTACGGGGTGCTCGCTGAATACTTCTATAGACGCTCTTTTAACGCCTCCTAAGCTGAGCGCTCAGCAAGAACAGATTTACAGCGCTCTGAAAAATTATACCGGTCCCAATATCAGTTTGAAATACCCCAGATCAGGCGAGAATCTTTCCGCCTTTATCGTAGACGATATTGATAACGATTCCCAGGAGGAGGCAATAGTTTTTTACAAGAAAAACGCCATTAAAACAGAAGATAATTCCCTGCGCATAAATATTCTCGACCAGGAGGATTCAGTATGGCGGTCGGTATACGACCGTGCTGCTGACGGAAATGAAGTTGAACAGGTTATGATCACAAAACTGGGAGAGCATGACAGGGTTAACATAGTTGTCGGTTACAGCCTTATAAACCAAAGTGAAAAGGTTGTGAGCATTTACGATTATTCCGACGGAAATCTGAATACTACATTTGAAAATAATTATTATTCCCTTTTTGACGCCGTAGATTTAAACGGCGACGGGAAAAAAGAATTTTTTACCGTCTTGAACCAGAGTGCTTCCCGCAGGGCGTCAGCCGCAGTTTACTATCTTGCCGAAAACGGCAATTATCTGCGTTCATCGGTTGAGCTGAACGAAAGCTATACAAATTACAGAAATCTGACCTACGGTGAATTTACCGATGATTTGAAAGCGGTTTATCTTGATGCGGAAACAAGCAGCGGAACTATTGTAACTGAAATACTTTCTGTAGACAGTGAAAACAATCTGTCTGTTGTTTTCAGTCCCGACCTTGAAAAGGAGGAGACTATGCGTCCGTCTGCTTATGAAAGTACAGATATAGACGGAGACGGATTTGTGGAAATTCCGGTTCCTGTTTCCTGTCCGGGATATGACGAATCCGAAGATGATCGGATATTTCTTACTAAATGGTATGAATTAAAAAACGAAAAGTTGGAACGGAAATATCTGAGTTATATGACTATTACCGACGGATATACTTTTATTATTCCTGAAAAATGGTACGACCATGTAACCGTTATTGTCAGCTCGGTTGATAATGAAGTAAAAATATGCAGTTATGATAAAGATCCTGAGGACTGCGTTGAAATTTTAAGAATAAAAACCGTTTCTGAAAGTGCAGAGACTGATAAGCTGTGGAATGACGGCTATGATCTGCTTCATTCAAGAGGCGATAAAATGTTTTTTATAAAAGTAAATAAGGAAAATGAATTTGTGGATTCGCCGGCGGAAATAATGATGAAATTCATTTTTGAGGATTAACGGCGGAAGGGAAATGGAGTCTTTTATGAAACGTATATTGGTATGTGAAGACGAGGATACGATACGTGACTTTGTGGTTATCAATTTAAAGCGTGCAGGATATGAAGTGCATGATGTAAACTGCGGAGAGGATGCATTAAAATTATTTGTTGAAGAAAAGGGAAATTTTGACATAGTACTGCTCGATATAATGATGCCGGGAATAGACGGATTTACAGTATGCAAAAAGCTTCGTGAAAAAAGCTCTACGCTGGGAATCATAATGCTTACTGCAAAGGCACAGGAAATGGACAAGGTAAGCGGACTGATGATGGGCGCTGACGACTATATAACTAAGCCGTTTTCACCCTCCGAGCTGACCGCAAGGGTAGACGCTATTTATAGAAGAGTCTGCATGAGTTTCGTTAAAGAGGACGAATCGACAGTACTTGAATCCGGTCCTTTCAGTCTGAACCTTAAGAGCAGGACGGTGTCAAAAAACGGAAAGCCTATTGAGCTTACGCAGGTGGAATATCAGATAATGGAGTACTTTTTAAATAATAAAAATACAGCTCTTGACCGTTCAAGTATTTTGGCTCATATCTGGGGCGATAATTATTACGGTGACGATAAGATAGTCGATGTAAATATAAGACGAATAAGAATGAAAATAGAGGATGAGCCTTCAAACCCTAAATATATTCTCACAATTTGGGGGTACGGCTATAAATGGAATGAGAAATAATTTAAACGGAGTTGCGGGTTCATTGGGTAAGAAAAGCATAACAAAACGTTGGCTGCTGAATAATATGGGAATAATCCTTATGATCATGATGGTACTGGAAATGATCCTTATTTATGTGGTTCAGAACTATTATTACAATTCGGCAAAGCAGTATCTGACTTCGAAATTGAATGCTGTTACCAGTGTTCTTTCACTTTATGCTGATGACGGCACCGTTAATTTTTCGTCAGAAGTGAGAAATATGGTTGAAAATTTTTCGGAAAAAGATAGAATGGAACTTATGGCAATAAATTCAAAAGGGAAAATCTCCATGACGTCCTCCGGATTCTCTCCTGACGCCGCAGTTTATATGTCGGATTATGAAGAAGCTATGAAAGCCGAAAATAAATACGGATATTACGTGGGCAAACAAGACAGCGGCGAGAGAATCATGGCTGTTACATATTCAATTTCTTCAATGAACTCCGAATACAGTGCGGTCAGAGTGGTGGTCTCGCTGGCAGAAGTTGACTCTGCCGTTACCGGATTTATTGTGATTTTTACAGCGACCTGTATAGGAATACTTCTCCTTCTTGCATTTACCGGATTTTATTTTATCGGTTCCATTGTAAAACCGGTTCAGCAGATAAGCGAAATAGCGGCAAAATTTGCAAAGGGAGATTTTTCCGTAAGAATAAAGCATGACAGCGATGATGAGATCGGCGATCTGTGTACGGCGATCAATCATATGGCAGACGAGCTTTCCAATGCGGACGCTATGAAAAACGAGTTTATTTCTTCTGTTTCCCACGAGCTCAGAACGCCGCTGACAGCCATTAGAGGCTGGGCTGAAACTATCAGGACAGAAAGAGATCCTGTAATTTTCAAAAAAGGTATCAGAGTCATAACAAACGAAACTGAAAGACTTTCACAGATGGTCGAGGAACTTCTTGACTTTTCAAGAATGCAGAGCGGACATTTTACCTTGCAGCAGTCTGCTATGGACGTTCTTGCCGAGTTAGGGGAGGCTGCCCTGATTTACGCTGAAAGAGCAAAGATCGAAGATATAACCATGACCTATGAAGAACCGGAAATGCTTCCGGTGGTTTACGGAGACAAAAACAGAATACGTCAAGTGTTTATCAATATTATTGATAATGCGATAAAATATTCCAACAGAGGCGGAACAGTAAAAATAGTTGCCGGAACATCTCCCGAGGGAGATATACGGGTTACCGTTGAAGATAACGGCTGTGGGATCAGAAAATCCGATTTGCCGAAAATAAAAACAAAGTTTTATAAAGCAAACCATACTAAAAAAGGTTCCGGTATCGGTCTTGCAGTCGCAGATGAAATTATTCAAATGCACGGGGGTACGCTTACTCTTGAAAGCGAAGAAGGCAAGGGTACCAAAGTTACTATAACTATTCCTCCGCAGAAGCCGGAGGATAAATAACAGTCCTGTATGGACGGAAAGGCAAACGCAGATGAGTGAGAAAAATCAGCAGCATAAGTCAAAAATAGGCGGACAGGCTCTTATTGAGGGTATTATGATGAACGGGGTAAAAAAAGGCGCTATGGCGTGCCGTCTGCCGAACGGTGAGATCGATGTAGAGATATGGGATAAAAAACCGGTTACCGCATGGTACAGGAAAACTCCTTTGATAAGAGGAATTTTCAACTTTGTTATTTCTATGAAAGACGGTTATAGCTGTCTTATGAAATCTGCTGAAAAACAGATGGACGACGAGGAAACGGAGGAAGACGAAAAGCTCAGCGACAAGGCAATGAATGCTATTATGGGCGTAGTTATGGTTTTAAGCCTTGTAATCGCTGTGGGACTGTTTGTGTTCCTGCCCAAATGGATAGTGAATTTTGCTGATGTTCTGACTGTCAACAGATTTGTCCGCTCATTAGCTGAAGGTATCATAAAAATTATAATTTTTATAGGTTATCTTGCGGCTACTGCATTGATGAAGGACGTAAAGCGTACATATGAGTATCACGGAGCGGAGCATAAAACTATAGCATGCTTTGAAGCCGGACTGGAGCTTACTGTTGAAAATGTTAAAAAGCAGGTTAGATTTCACCCCAGATGCGGAACAAGCTTTATATTTATTACTCTTATTATCAGTATACTTGTAATGTGTCTTGTGCCGTTTACTGTGGTATGGCAGCGTGTGCTTTCAAGCGTTATTCTTCTGCCGCTTATGGTGGGGATATCCTATGAGCTGATACGTATTGCCGGACGTTATGAAAATATTTTTACAAAAATTCTTTCAGCCCCGGGACTGTATATACAGCGTCTTACAACCAAAGAACCGGACGATAAGGAAATTGAGTGCGCTATTGCCGCTATAAAGCCATGTATACCTGATAATCTTGAGGAGGATAAGTGGTGACCGCTCCGGAGCTTTATTTTCATGCAAAAAAAATATTTGAATGCAATAATATTGAATCTGCGTCCTTTGAAGCTATGTGTATTCTGGAACATGTTTTCGGAAAGAAACTTTCAGTACTTCTTCTGGAAAAACCAACCGCTTCAGAGGAGCAGAAAAATACCGTCAATAATTTAGCGTACAGGAGAATCAGCGGATATCCACTTCAATATCTTTTAGGAAAATGGGAATTTTTCGGTTTGCCCTTTTATGTAGGGGAGGGAGTTTTAATTCCAAGACAGGATACTGAAACTCTTGTTGAAACGGTACTAAAAATCAAACTGCCTGAAAATCCTAAGATTTTAGATCTTTGCAGCGGCAGCGGCTGTATTGCGGTATCTCTTGCACTGAATATAAAAAATGCCGATGTTACTGCCGTTGAAATTTCAGATAAAGCGGCTGAATACATAAAGAAAAATGCAGAACTCAATAATACTGACTTAAATATAGTCAAGGACGATGTTCTGTCAGAGAAAACGGCGGCAATATTCAGCGGAATTGATGCAATAGTCTGTAATCCGCCTTATCTTACGGCTGAGGATATGAAATCCCTTCAGAAAGAAGTAACATTTGAACCTGAAACTGCTCTGTTTGGAGGTAAGGACGGTCTTGATTTTTATAGAAGCATTACAAAAATCTGGAAAGATTGTCTTAAATCAGGGGGTATTCTTGCCTATGAGATAGGTATGGGACAGGAAGACGCCGTTATGAAAATACTTGAAGAAAATAATTTTATTAATATAGAAATGACAGAAGATTTATCCGGAATAATACGGGTTGTCCGTGGAGAAAAAATTTAACGGAGGAATACAAAATGGCAAAATCAGACTTAAAGAAAAAAGTAAAAGCGATAGCTGTTCCAGTAACTAAGGACGAAAAGAAAAAAGCACTTGAAAGTGCTATAGCTCAGATAGAAAAGAATTTCGGAAAAGGAGCTATAATCAAGCTCGGTGCTAATCAGACTATGAAGGTTGACGCTATTCCTACCGGTTCTATGGGATTGGATCTTGCTTTGGGTATAGGCGGCGTTCCAAGAGGACGAATTGTTGAGCTTTACGGTCCGGAAAGCTCAGGTAAAACAACTGTAGCACTGCATATTATTGCAGAAGCCCAGAAACAGGGCGGAGAAGTTGCGTTTGTGGACGTTGAACACGCTCTTGACCCTAAGTATGCGGCAGCAGTGGGCGTTGATGTTGACAATCTTTTAGTGTCACAGCCTAACAGCGGTGAAGAAGCTCTTGAAATCATGGAAGCGCTTGTAAGATCCGGCGCTATCGACGTTGTGGTACTGGACTCTGTTGCGGCTCTTACTACAAAAGCTGAAATCGACGGCAATATGGGGGACTCCAATGTAGGTCAGCTTGCAAGACTTATGTCACAGGCAATGAGAAAGCTTACTCCGCTTCTTTCAAAAACAAACTGCGTTGCCGTATTTATTAATCAGATCCGTGAAAAGATCGGCGTAATGTACGGTAATCCTGAGACGACTCCGGGCGGACGTGCTTTGAAATTCTACTCATCTGTAATTATTGACGTCAGAAAAGGAGAACCTATAAAGAACGGTACTGAACTGATAGGAAACCGTACTAAGATTAAAGTTAAGAAAAATAAGGTAGCTCCGCCGTTTAAGGAATGTGAATTTGATATTATTTTCGGTAAGGGTATTTCAAGAATGGGCGAGGTACTGGATATAGCCGTCGAACTGGATATAATCAAGAAGAGCGGTTCTTGGTTCAGCTATGACGGAAAAAAGCTTGGTCAGGGACGAGATAATGTTAAAAAGGCGCTTGAAGAAAATCCTGAGATGCTTAAAGAGATCGAGCAGAAGGTCATGGAAAATAAGGACGCACTTGAAGCTGCGGCAAGTACTGTTTCAAGTAAAAGCAAGCTTGAGGAAGCGGCAGAAAATGCAGCAGGTACTGAAAATATAGACGAAATTGTAGGCAGTATGACAGACAGCTTTGATGACATTGATCCCGTTGTTAACGCAGAAGACGATTTCGAAGAATTTACTCCTGCCGAATAAAATATAATGGTAATTACAACACTTGAAAAATATAAGGGTGAAATGTTCTGTGTTATAGCAGACGGTAATAAAAGAGCTTATCTTCACAGGGATATTATAAGCAAATTTCAGCTTCAAGAGGGTATGGAAATAAGCAGAGAAAGGTTTGCAGAAGTACTGTTTGCATCGGAACTGAGACGTGCGGCAAGGAGAGCCATGTACCTTATAAATGAAAGGGAATACTCATATATAGGACTTTTTGAAAAGCTTATCAAAAACTATCCGGAGGATATCTGCTATAAGGTAGCTGATATGATGGCGGCAAAGGGGTATGTAAACGATCGCAGATTTGCTGAGGGACTGGTCTATAATTATGCACATTGTAAGCTTTACGGTCCTAAAAGAGTTCGTCAGGAGCTTTTTAAAAGGGGTATAAGAGGACGTGTTGCCGATGATGCTGTTGAAAGCTGTTATAATGGTCTGTGTGACAGGTTGGAAGCTCTTATAGAAAAAAAGTATGCCGGATATCTTGAAGATCCGGAGGATTTAAAATCAGTGAATAAGGCTAAAAACGGACTTGTAAGAGCCGGATATGACTATGATGACATTAATAAAGCTATAAAAGATTTTTTGGAAAAATAAGGAGGGCAGTTTATGCCTATTAAAATCGGAATGGTTTCTTTGGGATGCTCCAAGAATTTGGTGGATTCCGAAAGAATGCTTTATAAATTCAGAAAAAGAGGATACGAACTGGTAACAGAGCCGGGACTTTCCGATATTGCAGTTGTTAATACCTGCGGGTTTATTCAGTCTGCAAAGGAGGAGGCAATTGAGACTATCCTTGAACTCGTTAAGCTTAAGGAAGAGGGTACTATAAAAAAGATCGTTGTGACCGGTTGTCTTTCCGAACGCTATCAGCAGGAAATGGCAGATGAGTTTCCAGAGATCGACGCTGTTGTTGGTATCGGCGACCAAAAAGACATTATTGATATCCTTGACCATGTTCTTGCAAACGAACGAGTTGTTCATTTTGATGACAAGATAAATCTTCCTGTAACCGGTGAACGCATTATTTCTACTCTTCCTTTTTTTGCTTACTTAAAAATTGCAGAAGGCTGTAATAACTGCTGCACTTACTGCGCAATTCCGAAAATCAGAGGCCCTTACAGAAGCGTTCCTATGGATGACGTTCTGGAGGAGGCTAAATGGCTTGCTGAAAACGGCGTAACGGAAATCATAGTTATCGCTCAGGATACTACAAGATATGGCGAGGATCTATACGGCAAATCAAAACTGCCGGAGCTTTTGGAAAAGCTTTGCGGTATAGACGGTCTGAAGTGGATTCGTGTGCTTTACTGCTACCCTGAGAGAATTACCGATGAGCTTTTGGAAGTAATAGCAAATCAGGAAAAAATAGTAAAGTATATGGATATTCCTATACAGCACTGCAACGGCGAAATACTTAAAAGAATGAATCGCAGAGGCAATCGTCAGTTTCTTACAGAACTTATGAAAAGGATAAGAAATAAGGTGCCTGATATTGTTATCAGGACAACGCTTATTACAGGCTTTCCCGGTGAAACACAGGAACAGTTTGAAGAGCTTGCAGAGTTTGTAAAGGATATGAGGTTTGACAGACTGGGTTGTTTTGCGTATTCACAAGAGGAGGGGACTGCGGCTGCTGATTTTGACGGTCAGCTTGATGAGGAAATAAAAACTCACAGAGCGGATATTATTATGGAACAGCAGCAGCTAATCAGTGAAGAAAAGAATTCAGAGAAAATGGACGGCATATTTGAAGCGGTTGTTGAGGGTTTTGACAAGTGGGCTGAATGTTATTTCGGAAGAACTGCGGGAGACGCTCCGGATATTGACGGAAAGATTTTCTTTACCAGTGATGAAAAACTGGAGATAGGTCAGTATGTTACGGTTAAAATTACAGATACTTTAGATTATGATCTTATCGGAGAGGTGATATCCAATGAATCTTCCAAATAAGCTTACCCTTTTAAGAACGGTTCTTGTTCCTGTATTTCTTATTTTTGCATTGATCGACAGTATTCCGTTTAATTATACAATTGCACTTGCAGTTTTTGCGGGGGCGTCAATTACCGATGCTTTGGACGGTCATATTGCAAGAAAAAACAATTTAGTAACAAGCTTTGGAAAATTTCTTGATCCTCTTGCGGATAAAGTACTGGTAGTATCGGCACTTGCGGCATTTGTTGATCTGAAAATAATAAGCTCTGTACCGCTTATCATAATAGTAGCAAGAGAATTTATGGTTTCCGGACTGAGACTTGTAACTGCCGGTAATGGAATCGTTGTAGCGGCAGGATTCTGGGGCAAGCTGAAAACTGCGTTTACTATGGTTTCTGTTGTGTTTATTTTAATTTATCTTGCTGTTTCAGGCGATTTTGAGTGGTTTGGACTTAACATTTCCAATAAAATCAATGATGTGTGCGATTATATTATTCAGATATTGATCTGGGCTTCGACTGCTCTTACTGTAATTTCCGGTCTTGTTTATCTTAAAGGCTACTGGAAGTATATTGATGCAGATAAATAACCTACTTTTTTGAAAAAAAGTAGGCAAAAAACTTTAAAGCCGAAGGAAATGAATAAAAAGGAGAAAACTATGTCTGAATTAACTATAAAAAGTGTGGAAGAAGCACGGGAACTTTTTGTTCAATCTTTAGGTAATAAACATGCTATTGTTGAATGTTGGTCATTAGAAACACTCTATTCATATAAAAAGTTTGCAACAGGGGAATTGGAAAAGCAATGGGCAAGAGAGGAATTTGACTTATATTTTTCAAAATTGAAACGTTTCTGTAAAGATAATGAGTTTTATTTTAAAAAAATGATGAACTGGTTTGACTATGTAAATGATTATGAAAAGCTGTATAAGGCAGGTAAAATTCTTTTATCAAGTTCATTGTCTCAAAATGGTGCATGCTCAACTGCAGGGTTTATTATGGGAGTTGCTTCTGGGTTTCAGAGATTAAAACCTGATTTAAATGATGACAGGATTATTGAACTATTTGAAGTCGGAGAAAAATTTATTAAACGCTTTCATTTAAATAAATATGCTAAGAACGATAAGGGAATAAAACATTTTGTTGATAATTTATATCCATGGTTTCGTATTCATGTAAAGGGCGTTGTATCGCTTGACGAAGCGTTATTTATTTTCAAAAAGGACAATTATCGTCCTCATTTTGTTACTACTCATGCAAAGCAAAGCTACATTAATATGGTTTCAGCAGAAACTGAAAAAGAATTTTGCCAAAAAATATTTGATGATATTATTATTAATGGACATGATGATTGCTATGATTTTCGTAATCTTTCAAATCTCTTTTTAAATTTTCAAATAAAAACTTTGGAAAATACTCAAAATCTGTATAAGTTTTTTTCTGATTATAATGAAAGAATCAGAAAATATTACTATATAGATGCAGCAAAGCTGATTGTAATGAATTTAATACCTGTTTTATATGAAAACCAAATGAACATCAAGGCAGTGCATTTTCTTGATGTAGCAGAACAGCTTATGAATAACAATAATGAAAACGAAAAAATATTACCCTTAACGTCATATGAAATCAGGAAACGTGATGAAATTATATTGAAAATTGAAGAATATAAAGAAAGCTTGTAAATATGATGAGAGAATTAGATTTTAAGGAGCTGGATTCTATATTTGGTAATTCATCAGTTTTTATCGAAAAAATATTTGATGGAGAAGAAAATGCTCTGCATATTATAGTTTCAGGTTCATATATGGGACAAAAAGGTAGTACTACATATCTTTATGCTAATAAAAAAGTTAATTCGCTGTTGAAGGAGTTTATTTGACGGTTATACTCATGATTTTGTTAAACCGTCAATTAATATATTTATTGTTATTATTTCTGTTATTTCAATTGTTTTCAGTGCAAGGGAATATGAAAAAAAGAAAAAAGCCGGTTTACTTAATAATAAAAATACTTAAAGCGCTTATGATAATCATAAGCGCTTTTTTACAATAAAGTATAATCTCTTTCAAAGAGTTCCTCATAGATTTGTTTTTTTAAAAACCCTTCCGGTACTTTTTCAAGAAGCTTGTTTCTGATAAATACCTTGCTTTTCTGAGGATAGCGAGGCATAAAATTGAGTGCAAGAATGTGTGAAAGTTCACGCTTCCAGAGCAGTTCCATTTGCTTTTTCAATTTAAATTTAGGATTTATTCCGTGAGGACGAATAAGCTCGACTTCCGTACCGTTTTCAGTTTCATATACGCAGAAGATTCCCCAGTAATCAGGGACATGCTTTTCCACGCCTTTGCGGTGCTTTTTACCTACAACTACATAATTCCAATCGAAATAGAGATCGTAATTTTTCACCTGTGAAGAAAGCCGTGTATAAGAGTCATTGTCGCTTTTAATTTCAAATCCGATAAGACCTCTTTCGGTAACTGCATAAATATCGGCTCTGGATGTATTTATCGGTACTTCTTCAAAGGTACGGTGTTTACCGTAATTGTAATCAAGATACAGAAACAATGCCTCTCTTATGCCGGGGTCAAGCATTACAGATTTTTACCCATTTTATAAGCCTTGTTCATTACGGTGTCGATATTGCTGTCACCGCCGATAATAAGCTTATCAGTCAGTTCCATACCTTTACCTGTAAATGTACTCAAGTACCAGTCATAGGTAGCGGGATATTTCGGATAATTTTCAGGAGCACCCTGTGCAAAAATACCGGCAAGCTTTATTCCAGGCTGAAGACGGGAAGTCTTGTCCGGATTGTTCATGCAGTAATGCCTGTTCATAAATGTGATCATAGGTCCTGCAATATTTGCATAGTAGTTAGGTGAGGTTACAAGCAAAGCCAAGCATGAACGCAGTTCACCGTAATATTTCTGCATATCGTCCTGTATAACGCAGTCAGTATCGTTTCTGCGGCAGCTTCCGCAGCCGGTACAGCCCTTTATATTCATGTCATTTGCTCTGAAAATGACTGATTTATATCCAGCTTCTTCTGCACCTTTTATAAACTCCATTGCGGCCTTTTCAGAGACGGAGTCCTGTCTGGCACTTCCTAAAACAACAACTAATTTTTTCATTTATAATACCTCCGAAAAAAGAACGGCAAAAACCGTTCTTTTTAAAATAATCATTCAAGATCTACAATAGTCTTTGATACTGATGAAACATTTTTAATAAGCGTTTTGAAAATACCCCAGACGCCCAGACCTGCAAACAGTATACCGATAAGAATATTTCCGACAAAAGTTTTTATGTAATGCGAATCCTCAAAAAGCAATGACATATATTCAGGAATATCCGACCATTCACCATAAAGCGTTCCATTACTTATATAGTATGCCAATTGGATTCCGTCGCCGAGGAATTGTGCAAAGACAACGCATATTATAACAAGCAAAGCCATAATTGGAATTACTGATTTTTTTACTTTTCCGCCAAACATGGTATACCCTTTAACTATTGCTGCACCTATAAGTGCACCCAGCCAGCCTACGAACCAGCCCAAAGCGTAAACGACAGCCCACGGAATAGCTGAAACCAATCCGAAAATAACACTGCCTAAAAGACCTTTTCCGGCGTTTGATTCAGAATTTTTAAATTCCTCTTCTTCGGCTTTAACATTGTTAATAAGTGCCTGTGCACATGCACTGTGCATACAGACTGCGTGACCGCCCAGAAGTTTTTTTACTTCGTCTCCCTGCATAGGATTACCGCATTCAGGACAAATACTTTCCGGTGCACCAGAAGCTGCTACTATTGGCATAAACCAGTCAATAAAAGGTTCAAGACGCTTCATTATTCCCATTGAAACTACAAATCCTATGCTGATATAACTGTCGTTTACGTCTATAAAATCTATTTTGTACTGCTTCTGAGCGTTTGCGCTGTTTAATGCTTCAAGGATCTTATTTTTTACATCTTGGTTGATAACCGTTGAAATGTACAGTTCCCTTATCATTCTGCCGTTGTTAATATCCCTCAGTGTAACAGTATAGCCGTTTAAATTGCCGTAGCAAATGTTATGTGAAATTTTCATTCCCTTTTTAACAGCCAATTTTTTTAAATCTGAATTTACCACCAATAATCCCTCCATTATTTTAATATATTTATATTAACACATTTTAATAAATATGTCAATATTCGACATTAAAATAAAAAAAGAACATCTTCATAATCGCTTATAAAGACGTTCCTTTTATAAATAGAATTATTCAGCAGCAGGTGCTGAAACAGGACATGTACCTGCACAAGCGCCGCAGTCAATACATGTATCAGCATCGATAACGTACTTGCCATCTCCTTCTGAGATAGCTCCAACTGGACATTCACCAGCACAAGCGCCGCAGCTGATGCATTCATCTGAAATTTTGTATGCCATTATTAACACCTCCGAACGATTAATAGAGCAAATTACTTTACTCTCTATTAATATTCTATCATATTTTTAAAAAAAAGCAAGAGTTTTTTTAAAATTGATGATTGACAAATTCTTTATAAAGGTATACTATAAAAAAGGTAATTTTAAAGTTAAGGGTGATATAAAATGATAATAGATTTTCATACGCATGCTTTTTCTGAAAAAATTGTGGAAAAAGCCATGGGTAATCTTACGGCTACGTCCGGAATCATGCCGTATACGGACGGAACTGTAAACGGACTTCTTGAAATAATGAATAATTCGGGAGTTGATAAATCGGTAGTTCTGCCTATTGCTACGAAACCGTCTCAGCAGAAAATCGTAAACAGTTGGGCAAAGGAGATAATGTCTGATAAAATATATGCTTTTGGGAGCGTGCATCCTGATGCAGAGGACGCTCTTGAAGAACTTGACAGAATAAAAGAATCGGGGCTTTACGGTGTTAAGCTGCATCCGGATTATCAGAATTTTTTTGCTGATGATGAGAAGGCATTTCCCATATATCAAAAATGTTCTGATCTTGGTCTTACTATTGTTTTTCACGCCGGATTTGATCCGCTGTCTCCTTATGAAATTCACGGTACTGCCAAGGCTTTTGCCTGTATTCATGAAGAGTTTCCGAATCTTACTATGGTACTTGCTCATCTGGGAGGAATGTACCGCTGGGAACAGACAGAGCGTATGATTGCCGGAACAGAAGGGAATGTTTATCTTGACGTAAGCTGTATTGCAGGAGAAATCGGAACGGACATTCTGAAAAGAATTGTTGAAAAGCACGGTGTCGACCGAATTTTATTTGCCAGCGATTGTCCGTGGGATAATCCGGCAAATGAAATAAAAATGATTAATGCTTTGAATATTTCTCAGGATGATAAGGAAAAAATATTTTATAAAAATGCTGCCGGACTGCTGGGAATAAAGTGCTAAAACGCCCTTTTTTATACTATTGACTAATTATTTTTATTATGTTAAAATATCTCTATACATTATTGATTAAAGGAGATTCCAAATGAAAAGATTTTTTACGGGTATTATAGCGTCGATCGTTGTAGCTGCTGCTTTTACAGGATGTAATGAAGTGAAAAAAGAAAATTATGTTACCTATAGTACTTCTGACAGCTCAAGCGTTCAGCAGAATAGTAATGATAATACAGATACTGATTATCCTGAAACCGCCGATTGGTCAACGCTTACATTTGGTATAGATTCAGTTTTTTATACGCCGGAATTTAATTACAAGGATCTTACTGATATAGGTTGGTCCTTTGACCCCTCTAATTATGGATTAGAGGATTGTACCTTGAATTCTGAGATTAGATTATCATGCGATGTTTATTTGAATCATGAGGGCGTTGACGAGGGCGTATTGGCAGTTGGATTTGCAAACGTCGGTCAGGAAGAGGTTCCGCTTGCAGATTGTCAGATATGGGCTGTAAAGGTTGAAATAAAGGATAAGACAAATTATCCTCAGTTTGCAGTTCCCGGTAACGTAAAATGGAATGCGTCAATAGATGACGTCAAAGGGGCGCTGGGGGAACCGTCTGAATCAAACCGTGACGAATCTCAGGGTTCTACAGAATTGATTTACAATAAGGACGGAGCATATATTGTTCATTATTATGTCTATGACGACGGCGGAATGATGAAATTCTGGATCGAAAAGTATTAAAATTAAATGGAACGCATTTTATTGAAAGGCGTTCCATTTTTATTAATATCAGCTTTCGTATTTTCTTACCCGCAAAGGAATACCCAGTTTGTCGGCGATTTCCTGAGCTGCTGTAATTTCTTCGCTGCCGATTACGTCAACTACTGTAAAAATAACTGTTTTAACATACTTTTTGCAGTCGATAGCAAATCTTTGCATTGCTTCAAAGGATTTATCGCCGAATGAAGGACGTGTGACTTTTAAATATTCTTCTTTTGTTCCTGCATTCAGACTTATTGAAACAATGTCGCAAAGTCCTTGAAGCTTATAAGCAACAGGTTTGCCGTGAATAAGGTCGGCTAAGCCGTTGGTGTTTAATCTTATTGGAGGACCGTCGTTTTTCTTGATAAATGACGCTGCGGCAGTCAAGCAGTCAAGTCTTTCAGTGGGTTCGCCGTATCCGCAGAAAACTATTTCTTTATAATTTTTGAAATTGTGTTCTTTCAGCGCTTGTATAATTTCCTGATCTGAGGGATCATGTTCCAGCCACAGACTGTCTGAGCCGTATGCGCCGTCGCCGTTATTTCTGATACAAAAGGTACAGCTGCATGGACATTTGTTTGTCAGATTAACGTATAAATTATTTCCGACCTCATATACTATTGTCATAGCCATAATAATTTTTTCCTTTCTGTTTTAAGATAAAGGACGGCATAAAGCCGTCCTTTTTTTATCTTTTCTTTTTCTTTTTGCCGTTTTTATTTTTAGAATTGTTTTTTGCAGAAGCAGTATTAATATTAGTTCCCTTATTTACTGTTTTTATTTCAGATTTTTGATTTTCGGATTTATTTTCTGATGAAATAACAGTCGGATACATTTTTGCACGGTATCTTTCAATAAGAATTTTATTGTTCTTTTTATCATATCTGTAAACAAATACAATACAGATGATACCGATCAGCAATGCGCCGAATCCGGGAATAAGTCCCGGAGGAGTATAAGTCATTTCAACAGTATGATTTCCCGGTTCAAGTTCAATACCTATAAGCGCTTTTACCAGACAGATAGGCTCGACCTTTTTGCCGTCGACCTTTATTGTCCAGCCGTCCTCGTAAGGAATGCTTGTCATCATTATCTGATTTTCTCCGGCAGTAATTGTACCCTTAAGATGGCGGCCGCCGTATTCGGTTAAATTCCACTGATTCTGCTTGATTTTATCTATATCCTGCTGGAAAAGTTCTTCGTCAAAAGTGTAGAACTGGAAATCCTGTACGACTGTATATTCGTTTGCGACAGTCATTCTGAGTTCAAATTCCTGTCCTGGGGCGACATCTCCCAGATATGAGCTGAGATTAATAGTATGATAGTCATGATTTTCAAAATATGCACTTACGAATCTGTGGTTAATATATTCACCGTTTTCATCTTTTTCGGTACTTAGCCACAGGTTAACTGATTTCTGGACTTCAGTATTTAAGAACATATAAATAGGTTCTTCCGACGGAACGGTAATATGCATATTTACTGTAGGATCTCCCTCGCCGGCAGTATACATTGTCTGCTCTGCCGTTGCTGTGTTGTAAGGGGAAGTTGTAACGTTATTTAAAATAAATGAGTTGGGGTCAACGTCAATTCTTTTGAAGTATTCATGGTAGCTGTCAAATGTTCCTTCATTAAGATTTATGTCGGTATATCCGGCAATTGTACTCATAAAAATATTTTGACTTGTAAAAATATTGCCGTTTCCAAGCTTTTCAACATATCTTATATTTGAATCGGACATATAACCCAGCGCCAGCGCATTAGGATTCTGATAAACGTCAATTACAGTATCTTTGCCGTTTTCATCAACATAGTTATAGGCGAAAACAGGTTCATACGATTCATTGGTAAGGCGAACTGCATTATCATCTCCTACGGTATTTCTGTCCATGGAGTATTTAATACCGAGAAGAGAATCGGAAATAGGTGTATTTCCGTCATATCTGGTATAATATGTACTTGCTGAATATCCAAGGGCTTCTATAAATTTAAGAAGCGGAGCGTTCATAACGGAGCTTGAATGGCTGATGCCTCTGAGTCCGAAAGCGGAATTATCGTTTACTGTTCTGTGGAAGGTTTTTTCAGCTCTGTAAAAGCTTGGGTCATAATTATAGAGCTGCTGGGTAACTTCACGCCCGTTATTTATAAAATTATACCATGACGTATGAGTTGAATATATAAGATCGGCATCTTCATCTTTAAAAGTATTGTAGCTGTTGTAAATAAGTTCCCCGCCTGATACGGCTAGAATTATAACAGGGGCGGTTACTGCCATAAGTTTTTCCTTGTTTCTGAATGCGATTATGATAAGGCAGTAAACCACAGCCAATACTCCGGCTATAACTATTTCAGTTGTTGTGAGATGTTCTGATTTTCTGGATACGGCTATTGCAAGGAACGCTATAACACAGAACAGCGAACCTCCGATACCGGAAGCCTTGATTCCATCAAGCTTTGAAAACGCCGCCGCACCCATAAGGAGCAATACGAAGGAGAAAGTAAAGGAGTATCGGAACGGCAGCCAGTTAGGAACCTGAAAACCGTGCCATATAATGTCCAGAGGACGAATGTACATGCTTAAGAAAAGTACTGCAAGAAGTGCGGAATATCCGATTTTTTTGTTAAGTGAAATTTTATTGTTCAGATAAAAAATCGGGAGCAGTAAAACGGTAAGCATACCGCAGTAAATTTCCGGCAGTCCTTCAGTATCTACAGTATCATACTGTGCTGGAAGCAGCTGAGGTAAGAAGTTCAGCGGCGAGAACTGTGTTGCAAATGAGAAATCCGGAGTTGAGAATTCAAATTTACCAAGCTGAAGAGCTTTGTAAACCGGGATTATCATGAATGCCGAACACAATAGAGCAACGCCTGTACTTCCGGCAAAGCGCAGGAAAGTTTTCCAGTAATCATTGGCTTTAAATTTTCTGCCGATTTCATTTCTTCCTGAAAAGATATAGAAAACAAAATAAAGAAATGTGAAAATACCTACGATATATCCGATATAGAAGTTGGAAATAAACATAATTGCCAGAGGAATTATGAAATTCAGCTTTCTTCCGTCATCTACAAGATATTCAACCCCAAGTATAATAAGAGGCAGCAGAAAAACGCCGTCTAACCACATAGGGTTCATAGCCTGAATTACTCCGTAAGCGCAAAGTGCATAAAGAGTGGAGAATATAACAGTCTGAAGCGGAGGCATTTTCTTTGATTTTTGCAGATAATAACTGAAAGTTACCCCTGCTGTACCCAGTTTTGCAAGTATCATTATCTGTAAGCTGCCCAACAGCATAGTTCTTGGAAGAAGCATTACAATAAGAGTAAACGGACTTGCAAGGTAGTAACCGATAATTCCGATATAGCCTCCTGAAAGGTTTCTGGACCAGTTGTATAGAATACTTTCTTCTCCCCAGAATGCATCACGGAGAGCTTCAAAGTAATAAACATACTGACCGTTAAGGTCTAAAACCAGGACCGATTCCTCGCCGAAAGGATAAACTTTAAACATAGCGTATGCGATATACATTATAATTACAGGTATAGCAAACGCCAGAAAATATAATTTGTTTCGGATAAACCAGCCGCCCAGAAAGCTGAAAAAGTTTTTGAAAGACAATTTTTCTTTTGGGACTGACGGTTTATTTTTTGCTGTAGATAAACCAGCCATTTTGTTCCTCCTTATTTTTTACAGCCAACGGCTGAAATTCATAGATATTAACTATTATACAATATTTTTGTTCATTTTACAATAGGAAATGAAAAAATCTACAAAAATTATAACAAATAAACTGGTTTTTTATCACTTTAGATTGCATATTTCCATAAATCTATTTAACGCATCTTCATTATACTGTGCATAATCAACATTCATCGGCTTTATTTTACCGTTTACAAACATGTTCATGCCGGAAAGTATTCCCTCAATATCGTCAGGCACGAGCAGTCCGCCGTGTTCTTTCATAAATCCTCTCGGACCTTCAATATCTGTTGCAAAAACAGGAATGCCTAAAGTGTCTGCTTCAAGCAGAACCAGACCCAGTCCTTCGTATCTGGACGGCAGCATAAATAAATCGCATTTATTCAGTACAGGCATAGGATTTTCCATTGATTTGATAAGAATAATTTCAGCTTTGCAGTTTTCAGCGTATTTCAGCGTTTCTTCGTAAAGCTCTCCTCTGCCGCCGATGATAATAAGACAGCTTTCTGAATGATTCTTATAAAATTCCTCAAAGGCGTCTATAAGACGTATATGTGCTTTTTCTGCGGAAAAGCGTCCTATTGTTATAAATTTCAGTTTTTCGGACGCAAGTAAATCCTGAAGCTGTTCCAAAGTTACATTTGATTCCGTTTCCTGCTGAAATTCTATTGGCATGCGGGATTTTTCCAGTACTCTCTCATAATTGTGGCAGTTTGGGACAACAGTGAAATTTTCACCGTTTCCGCCGCTGATTTCCAGTGCGGAGCGGCGCATGTCCTCTGTTACAAGCGCAACAGTATCGTATTCACGGTACGCCTTTTGAAGGGTTTTATAATGCTGATTTTTTCTTGAATTTATTTCCTCGGTCATATTATTGTGCACATATATGATGCGTTTTCCCTCAAAACATCTGAACATATTTATAACGCCGTATTCATATCCCGTAAACTGAATAGCGCAGCTGACATCTGTACTTCCGAAAAGTCTTTTCCATTCTCTTTTATAAAGGCGGTCTATACGATTTTCAATAAAACGGTTAGAAATATTAAGTTTAAAGTAAAGTATATAGCATAAAAATTCACTTATTGTATATTGAGTTTTTCCCGACATCGGAATACAATGAAATTCATTCGGAATCTTTTTGAGATTGTCCGGAGTTTTTCTAACCGACTCTTCACGGTAGGTTATATAAAAATTATCTGAGAGGTTTTTAAGTCCGGAAAGCAGACTCATAAGCGAAGCAGTAAGACCGTTCTGAGCAAGAGAGCCGGAGTAAATAAGCGTACGCTTAGCATTTTTATAAATGCTTTTTCCTTTGGGATTGTTTCCGCTGAGAATTTTATTAACGGTTTCCGATCCGCCGTTTATAACAGTACCCTTATAAATACCGTTAAGCTGAAAGTTTTTTATTATTTCCGCTTCTGTTTTGCAGTCAGGACAGATAATGTAATCCGACATCAGAAGTGTTCTCTGCATTTTTCCGAAGAAAACGGAACTCTCATATTTGGGTAAGCAGATGATTTTTTGACCGTCTTTTTTTATAAAAAAGTCCGGAAGAACTCCGGATACAATTATAAATTCACTGGAAGAAAGATTTTTAATAGACATTTTCTTAAAAATCGTAATATTTTTCGGGCAATCATTTGAAATATCACTTTTGCCGTACAGCAATGCAGTTTCTTTGTTTATTTCCTTTTTCAGCATACGCTGATATCGGCTTTGTAAAAATATACTTTTTAAAAGTACGGATATTGATCTTAAATTCAAATTCTGCTCCTTTCTCCTACTTTTTTGAAAAAAAGTAGGCAAAAAACTTTAATATCGTTTTTAGTATGATGATATAATGTTGTATAAGGCCCGACAGGTAAGTAAACAGAGGATTAAAGGAAAAAATTTGAAAAAAGTAGGCAAAAAATTTTAATATCGTTTTTAGTATGATGATATAATGTTATATAAGGCTCGACAGGTAAGTAAACAGAGGATTGAAGGAAAAAATTTGAAAAAAGCTTATAAAACTTTTCATGTTCATTTCTTGTCTCGCAACAAGAAACGAACCAAAGAAATGCGTCCTTTACTTTCTTTCATGTGAAAGAAAGTAAAACAAAGAAAAACTTTGTCCGTCATTTTGATACTGAACTAATTGGTCTCCCCGTAAAAGGCAAGACTTCTCATCTAAAATTCACACCCAAGTAAAATGGCGGCAATTATTTCTTAGTCTTTTCAATTATTGTATTCACGATTTCGATTCTATCTGAAAAATTTAAGGATTTGAATGCTTTGAGCATTTCTATTTCCATTTCGTCTTTCGCTTCATGTGCTACATGATGAATGTCTGTCCTGCCAAGCAAATAATCTACAGAGCAGTCGAGATAATCGGCGATTTTTGCTAAATTATCCGCCTTTGGCATTGAAGTTTTATAATTATCAAGAGTTCTGTCTGATATACCAAGGGTATTATACATTTCTTTTTGTTTTATATTTCTATTTTTTAAAATTTCTTTTATTCTTATGGCAACATCGTTCGATTTATATGCGTTTTCTATAATCAATCACCTCTTTTTTTTTATAATTCATAATTAAATGATAAATTTATCGCTTTCGGTTGACAATTCGATAAATTTATGGTATAATATAATAAAGTAATATTTACAAGAATATAAAATCCCATAAAAATGTACAATTAATTTTAATTATACCATCATTTGATTCAGACCGTCAATAGCTGAATCAGGATTTATTTTTTAGCTTTTCATGTATGATGTTCATGATATCTATTTTGTCTGAAAGGTTCAGTGATTTAAAAGCTATTGCAAATTCCGCTAATAGTTCGTCATGCTGCTCTATTTCATTAATATAATTATTTTCATTTATAACATGAGACTGATTGGTTCTGCCGAGTAAATAATCTACGGAGCAGTTAAAATAATCTGCTATATTTAACAGTATATCTCCCCTGGGGATTGTTCCGTTTTTCCAATGTGTAGCTGTTGCATTTGATAATTTTAACTTTTTACATACTGCATTTGGTGTAGTACCATGTGATTCACATAATGCATAAAAGATATTCCAGAACATTAAAACCTCCATTTATTAGCAAAATTCTACATAAATTTAGTTCGGAATTTGTGAAATTGTACAAAACCTAATAATTTGTAGACAAAAGCGTTGACATCTACAAAAATGTAGCATATAATTATAGTTAGTCATTGATACGGACAAGAAAACCTAAATTATATTTCTATTTTTTACCTGATTTTAATTATAACATTAATTGGATTAGTCCGTCAATAGCTTAATTTTATAAGATCGGAGAATGAAAAATGTTGACAAACAGAGAATTTGCCAGACGATTTAAACAAATAAGAATGCAAAGCGGCGCTTCGCAGATTGAAACGGCGAAAGCGATATACCGTAATGAAAATCATATAAAGAATATTGAAAGCGGAGTGACATTACCAACAATGAGAAATTTTTTTAAATTGTGTGATTTTTTTAATGTTACTCCCCAGACTTTTTTTAAAAATGAAATTAAGTCTCCTTTTCTGAGATTAAAACAGCTCAGGGAGCAGCGGGGTATTACACAAATTAAGCTTGCGTTAGACTTGAATTTAAGTCAGAACAGTATAAGCAGATATGAAAGCGGAGAACGTCAGGCAGATTACTCTACCTTAGTTCTTTTGGCAGATTACTTTAATGTTTCTGTCGATTATCTTTTGAATCGTACTAACAATCCGATATTTAATGAAAAATGATAATTTTATTAAAAAGACTTTGCGAGTCTTTGCAAAGCGTTTCAAGTTAATGAAATTCGGTATAAAAGTTTTCGCCCAGTCTTTTTCAATTTTTTCTTTAATCTTTTGTTTAATTACCTGTCGAGCCTTATTTAAAATATTTCATCATACTAAAGACGAAATTAAAGTTTTTTGCTTACTTTTTTTCAAAATTTTTTCTTCATTTCTCTGTAAAGTAACTTTGCGAGTCTTTGCAAAGCGTTTCAAGTAAATGAAATCCGGCATAAAAGTTTTCGCCCAGCCTTTTTCAATTTTTTCTTCATTTCTCTGTAAAGTAACTTTGCGAGTTTTTGCAAAGCGTTTCAAGTTAATGAAATTCGGCATGAAAGTTTTCGCCCAGCCTTTTTCAAAAGGCTGGTTGACAAAGAGGAAGAATCTGAGTATAATATAGTATAGTTATATAATTAAAGACGTAGCAGTCAGAGTAGCCTTTTCGGACGCATTGCAGAGAGTTCTGTATGGGTGTGAGCAGAATATGCGAGAAAATGTGAAGTGCGGCTGTCAGTTCGGAGCAGGAACGGAATTCTTTCTGAGTATTGCTCTGCGTTTTTCCTCGTTACGGAAATCAAGCTATAAATTAAGAGTGGAACCGCGGACTATCCGCCTCTTGACCTTTGCGGGCAGGAGGCTTTTTTTATACGATAAAATACAGAAGGGGCGATCAAATATTGTTTAAACAGTTGAGAGAAGACATTGCTCTCGTAAAAGAACGTGATCCTGCGGCAAGAAGTTCGTTTGAAATATGGCTGACCTATTCGGGACTTCATGCTGTTCACAGTTACAGACGGGCTCACTGGTTCTATAAGAAAAAGATGTTTACAATAGCCAGAATCATTTCGCAGTTTGCAAGATTCCGGACAGGAATAGAAATTCATCCGGGAGCTAAAATCGGAAAAGGACTTTTTATAGATCACGGTATGGGAGTTGTAATAGGGGAAACTGCCGAGATCGGCGACAACTGCCTTATATATCAGGGAGTGACCCTTGGAGGTACGGGCAAGGAAAAGGGCAAAAGACATCCTACCTTGGGAGACAATGTAATGGTAGGGGCAGGTGCAAAAGTTTTAGGACCGTTTAAAATAGGAAACAATGTTAAAATTGCCGCTGGAGCCGTAGTGCTTGAAGCAATTCCCGATAACTGTACCGCAGCGGGAGTTCCGGCAAGAGTTGTAAGAAACAATGGCGCTAAGGTATGCAAGGAGCTTGATCAGATCCATATTCCCGACCCTGTAGCGCAGGAAATGTGTTCTATGTATATGAAGATCGAAAAGCTGCAAAAGGAAGTGGAAAAGCTTGAAGCTGAAAGCTGATTGGAAGTTTCCGAAGATTCATATAGGAATGCGTATCTGGAAAACGGTAATAGCTGTATTTATATGTGCTGTTTTGGGAATGATCTTTAATATCCATCCATTTTACAGTATGATTGCGGCGATTTTATGTATGCAGGCAAATACCAGCGAAAGTATTAAAAAAGGCGTGGTAAGATGCGTGGGTACTTTTATCGGAGGAATGGCGGCGGTATTGGTACTGCTGATAATCGACTTTACTCCGCTTGTGCCGTTTTCTTTTTTATATTATATTTTAATATCGCTTTGTATTGCACCGGTCATTTATCTCACGGTTTTATTAAACCGTGAGTCCAGTGCATATATATCCTGTGTGGTATTTTTAAGTATCGTTCTATCTCATTTTGACTCTGAGAATCATTATCTTTTTGCTCTTCAGCGTATGCTGGAAACTGTTGCAGGTATATTTACGGCTGTAGCTGTTAACAAAATTATAAGAAATCAAGATAATAAACAGGAAAGAAAGGAATCTTGAACTATGAAGATATACAATACGTTATCCGGTCAGAAAGAGGATTTCAAACCTATTGAAGAAGGAAAAGCGGGTATTTACGTTTGCGGCCCTACTGTTTATAATTTTATCCATATCGGTAATGCACGTCCTATATGCGTGTTTGACGTGTTCAGAAGATATCTGGAATTCAAGGGCTATGATGTGACGTTTATTCAGAATTATACTGATGTAAATGATAAAATTATTAAACAGGCAAAGCTTGAAAATTCAACTCCGGAAGAAACTGCATTGAAATACATTCATGAATATGAAACCGACGCTAAGGGTCTGAATGTAAGACCTGCCGATGTTCACCCGAAAGTTTCACTTTATATGGATAAAATTATTGATATGATCCAAACTCTTGTAGATAACGGGTATGCTTATGAATCAAATGGCGACGTATACTACAGAACAAGAAAATTTGAGGGCTATGGAAAGCTTTCAAAGCAGTCCCTAGACGACCTTATAGCGGGTGCAAGAGTCGAGGTAAGCGATATCAAGGAAGATCCTCTTGATTTTGCACTTTGGAAGTCGGCAGGGGAAGACGAGCAGCATTGGGATTCTCCGTGGGGCAAGGGCAGACCCGGTTGGCATATTGAATGCTCGGCGATGGCTAAGGACTGTTTAGGAGATACTATTGATATTCATTGCGGCGGCAAGGATTTAGTATTTCCTCATCATGAAAATGAAATTGCACAGTCGGAGGCTGCAACAGGTAAAAACTTTGCGAATTACTGGATGCATAACGGACACATTAATATAGACAACAAAAAGATGTCTAAGTCTGCGGGAAATTTCTTTCTTACAAGAGACGCCGCTGAAAAGTACGGCTATGAGACTATCAGATACTTAATGATTCAGGTTCATTACAGAATGCCTATGAACTATACCGCTGAGCTTTTGGATTCGTGTAAGGCTTCTCTGGAACGTTTGTATAACTGCCGTGAGAATCTTGATAAGGCAATAGAAAAGGCAGTAAACGGCAGTATTACGGCTGAAGCGGAGGAAATATTTGAAAAGAGAAAAAATCAGTTTATTACCGCAATGGACGATGATCTTAACACAGCAGACGGTCTGACGGCAATATTCGAGCTGGTTCGTGACCTTAACAAAATGATCTCCGATCCAGAAACATCAAAGGAACAGCTTGTGAAAGGTGCAGAGCTATTTGACTGTCTTACAGGGGTTCTGGGAATACTTTACAACAGAAATGACAAGGAAGAAATTCCCGAGGAAATTCTGGAACTTGTTCAAAAGAGAAAAGAAGCAAGAAAGGCGAAGGATTTTGCTCTGGCGGATAAAATAAGAGACGAAATTACCGCTATGGGATATACGGTAAAGGAAACAAGACAGGGTACGGAAATTACTAAGAGCAACTGAGGTAAGGTAAATGACTAGAAAATTCAGATTTATTTTAATGGGATTAGTGGCTAGTGCAGCGATAAGTTTTGCAGGGGTATCATGTATGCAGTATATATCAAGCAGTACGGGAAGTTATATAGACATGAGTACGCTTGAACTGGTTCAGACTCAGGAACCTGAAAACGGTGATCCTATAGCTACAATAAAAACCAGTCTGGGAGATATAAAGGTTGTTTTGTATCCGGAATACGCTCCGAATGCTGTGAAAAATTTTACAGATCTTGCAGAAAGCGGATATTATGACAATACTTATGTTTTTAATTCCGAGCCGGGAGTGTATTTTAGTGCAGGCAGTCCTAACAAAAACGGCGATCTGAATAAGGATAATGAACAGGCGGCTTTGGAATATGAGCAGGAGCTTCATCAGAATCTCTGGCCCTTTAAGGGTGCGCTTTGCAGTCTTACAACAAGCGAGGAGGGCGGATTCTGGAAAAAATTCAAGGGTGAATCAAAGATTCTTAACGGCAGCAGATTTGCGGTGTTAAACAGCGTTGAATTTACTGAAGATCTCAAAAAGGAGCTTCTTGAATCGGATAAAAATACTACTCTTGCCGAGGCTTTTATAGAATACGGAGGCTGTCCCAGTCTGTCCCAGAAAATAACCGTATTCGGGCAGACATATGAAGGCTTTGATGTTATTGATAAGCTTACTTCTCTGGAAATAACTGACAGTGAGGACGGTACTAAAATCCCTGTGGAGGATATAATGATCGAAACAATTGAAATCGGAACTTACAGTTCCAAGAGCGATTTAAAATAAATATGTAAAAGCAATTACCCAACTCCAGAAAGTATGTTTTGTTAAATTTGACAGTTATAAATTAAAAATCAAGCGTGAAATTGGTTTAAAATTTACCAATAATCATTACAATATGTCTTGAATACTTTACAAATTCGGTTAAAGAGGTTATAATGGTAAAGTTAATATGAAATTATCAGAGGTGTAAATATATGTTGAATTTTAAAAAGATAACTGCGGCAGCAGTGTGCTGTGTGCTTTTTACAGCTTTTGCGTCAGGCTGCGGCGATGATGCGTCAGGAAGTTCAGAAAAAGGAAGCGGCAGTGAAGCTTCATCAGCTTCGTCTACTCAGACTGAAGCCGGTAAGGTCTTAAATTTTACCGCTCCGGAAAAAGGCGAGGAAATTGCCGTATTGACTATCAAGGATTACGGAGATATCAAGATCAAGCTTTTTCCTGAAGAAGCTGAAAAAGGTGTTGAGAACTTTACAGGTCTTGCAAAGGACGGTTATTACGATAATCTGATATTCCACAGAGTTATAAATGATTTTATGATTCAGGGCGGCGATCCGTTGGGAAACGGTACTGGCGGAGAATCAATCTGGGGCGATAAGTTTGACGGAGGAACTTCCGAAAATCTTATCCATACCGCAGGGGCTGTGGCTTATGCAAACAGCGGAAGTACTTCAACAAACGGCAGTCAGTTTTATATAGTGACCGGTACTAAGTATGAGGAGGCTGATCTTACTCAGATGGCGGAGTATTATGGCTTGACTCTGAGTGACGAAGCAAAGAAAATTTATACGGAAGACGGAGGAACGCCGTGGCTTGACGGAGGATATACTGTTTTCGGTCAGGTGTTTGACGGTCTTGATATTGTTTTTGAGCTTCAGAAAGCTGCTACAGACAGTTCCGATAAACCGGAAACTGACATTGTTATAGAAAAAATCTCCATTGAAAAGTATGACGGCGAGGACGTTAAATTTCATATGAGCGATTATAAGTAAGTTATTTATATTTAATTATTAAATAAATATTTTTATTATTTTAAAAATGTGCACAAACATTTTTCCGTCCGGAAAAAATCAGAATTTTCGCCTGCAAGAAAATCTGTACTTTTTTATAAATAAAAGGATATTTTTCCGATTCGGGCTTATAATAAAAAAGGTGAAGAAAAAGAAGAGGGTATTCGTCTGCACGGATATCTTAAGGAGAGAAAATCTTGGAAAAATTTGTTGTTAAGGGCGGTCGCTGTCTGCATGGCGAAGTCGAAATCAGCGGAGCTAAAAACGCTGCCGTTGGAATTATACCGGCTGTAATACTGTCCGATGAACCTTGTATTCTTGAAAATGTACCGGATATAAGCGACGTTTCAATAAGTCTGAGAATTCTTTATGAAATGGGCGCACAGGTACAGACTATCAGCAGAAACACATTCAGAATCGACGCAAGCAGGATCAATAATTTTTGTGTGCCTTATGAAAGCGCAAGACAGATGAGAGCTTCTTATTATTTTCTCGGAGCGTTGCTGGGAAAATTCAATAAGGCGAGAGTTTCAATGCCGGGAGGATGTCCTTTGGGAGATCGTCCTATCGATCAGCATCTGAAAGCGTTTTCCGCATTGGGTGCGAATTGCAATCTTGATCACGGTATGATCGACGTAACTGCCGACAGTCTTAGAGGAAATCAGATCTATCTGGACGTTGTTTCTGTAGGCGCAACAATGAACGCAATGCTTGCCGCTGTAAAAGCAAAGGGACTGAGCGTCATTGAAAACGCAGCAAAAGAACCGCATATTGTCGATCTTGCTAATTTCCTGAACTCAATGGGAGCGGACATCATGGGTGCCGGAACTGATGTAATTAAAATCAGGGGCGTTGACTATTTGAGAGGTACTACTTATTCAGTAATTCCGGATCAGATCGAAGCGGGTACATTTATGGTTGCAGCAGCAGCTACTGGCGGAGACGTTCTTGTAAAAAACGTTATTCCAAAGCATCTTGAATCAATAACAAACAAGCTTGAAAAAATCGGTGTTAATATCGAAGAATTTGATGACAGTGTAAGAGTATGGGTCGATGGACCTTTGGTTAAAACTAATATTAAAACCATGCCTCACCCTGGATTTCCTACAGATATGCAGCCGCAGATGGCTACATTGCTTACTCTTGCAGAGGGTACTAGTATTATTACAGAAGGTGTCTGGGAACAGCGTTTCCGTTATGTTGACGAACTCAGAAGAATGGGCGCCGATATTTCAGTAGATGGAAAGGTTGCAGTAATTGAGGGCACAGGCTGTTTACAAGGCGCACCTGTTAAAGCATGTGATTTGAGAGCCGGTGCGGCACTGATTATTGCAGGACTTGCAGCTACCGGTGTTACTGAAGTGGAAGATATTCATCATATTGAACGTGGATATGATAATCTTGACAAAAAGCTTCAAATGTTAGGTGCAGATATTGTTAAAAAGCATTTTCCGGGAGCGTCGGTTAAAAAAGCTTTATAGTTAAGAATTTGTTCGCATAGGCTGCTGTGCGTCAGATTTTGCTGATTACAGCGCTGCAAAATTTTTGTTAGGTAAGTTTGTAATTTTGCGCCTTGTACTCAACAAAATTATGCACAAATCCTATGAAAACAAGTTCTGATGGGCGGATTTTTCCGCCTTTTTTAATTTAGAAGAAAAAGGTGAATAAAATGGCTAGGATATATCCTCTTTTCAGTTCCAGTAAAGGTAATTCCACATTTATCGGAGAACCCGGCGGCGGCATACTTATTGACGCCGGCGTTTCATTTAAGAAGCTGACCGCAGCGCTTGCGGACAGCGGTCTTTCCCTTGCATCAATAAAAGGTATTTTTATAACTCACAGTCATTCCGACCATGTAAAAGGACTTAAAATGCTGACTAAAAAAACCGGTCTGCCGGTTTTCGGGCAAAGAGAAACTCTTGAGGAACTGATATCCGGCGAGATGATAGCTCCGGCTTGTGAGGTATATGAGCTAGACAGTCCCGCAGCGGCGGCAGATATGGAAATAAGCTGTTTTGATACTCCTCATGATACGGTCCGAAGCTGCGGTTATCGTGTAAAAACCTCTGACGGACGTGTATGCGCTGTATGTACCGATTTGGGATATGTTACCGATACTGTCAGAGAGAACCTTAACGGTTGTAATCTTGTCTTGCTGGAATCAAATTATGACGAAAAAATGCTGGCTTCAGGACCATACCCATATTACTTAAAAGAAAGAATACGTTCAAAGCGTGGACATCTTTCAAATACAGATTGCTCTATGCAGTCGGCTGAATTAATAAGACAGGGGACAACTCATATTATTTTAGGTCATTTGAGTCAGGAAAACAATACGCCTTATATGGCTGATAAGATAGTTGAGACCGGACTTAAAGAGTTCAGCCGTAACAGAGATTACATATTAGAGGTCGCACCTGTTGAAACAAACGGAAAAATGGTGGTATTCTAATGCTTAATATAAAAATAATAACTGTTGGAAGGCTTAAAGAAAAATATCTCAGGGACGCTTGCAGTGAATATCTGAAACGGCTTAAAAGATTCGGGAATGTTCAGGTAATTGAATTGGACGAATACCGTCTTTCGGATAATCCGTCGGATAGGGAAATTGAAAAGGCTTTGGAAATAGAGGGAAACAACATACTAAAAGAGGCTAAAGGTTATCTGATAGCTATGTGTATTGAAGGGAAACAGCTGTCCAGCGTTAAGCTTGCGGAGAAAATTTCACAGATCTCCGTTGATGGACAAAGTAATATTTCATTTATTATCGGCAGTTCCTTTGGTATTGCAGAAAATGTAAAGAAAAAAGTGGATTTTAAGCTTTCAATGTCTGATATGACTTTTCCTCATCAGCTTGCAAGAGTTATGCTGTTAGAACAAATCTATCGTGCTTTTCAGATTAACAATAATGGTAAATACCATAAGTAGTAAGCTGAAAATTTATCTACAGCTTTTTCCAAGCTAAATAAGATTAAGGTTGAAAAATTAAATAAAACCTGCTATAATATATATTATATGTTTTTATTTTTAAGGGGAATTTAAATGATTGGTTTTTATAATTATACAGTAATTTTGACATACATAGGTCTTGCTTCTGCAATTACGGGAATTTACATTGCTATGGACGGCAGGCATATACTTTTCTCAGTTATTGCTCTGATGATTGCCGGACTGTGCGATATGTTTGACGGTAAGATAGCCAGAACCCGCAAAAGAACTGAACCGGAGAAACGCTTTGGAATACAGATAGATTCGCTCTGCGACCTTATATGTTTCGGACTGCTTCCGGGAGCCATCGGGTACGCAATAGGCATGAGAGAAGTTTATCACATTGCAATTCTGATTTTATTTACTCTGGCGGCAGTTATACGCCTTGCGTATTTTAATGTAATGGAAGAAGAACGTCAGAGTAAAACTGAAGAAATCCGTAAAACCTATGAGGGACTTCCTGTTACAAGCGTATCCTTGATCTTGCCTTTGTTTTACAGCTTTCGCAGGGATATAGGCCGTATTTTTCCGGATCTATATGCTTTTTTGCTTTTAATTATTGCGATCGCGTTTGTAACGCGCATTAAGCTTAAAAAGCCGAAAATGAAAACCATGCTGATTTTTGTCGGTGTGGGAGGACTTGAATTTTTATGGCTGCTATTTAAATACAAGATAAAATAACGGAGATTTTTATGGAAATAAAGGACAGGCAAGGAAATATAATTTTGTCGGACAAAGGACAGGATAATATGCTTGAACGGCTCTACCGTACTGTCGGCGGAAGTATAGCTTTAAAGGGACTGACTGCGCCGTTAGTTTCCAAAGCGGCAGGTCGTTTCTGCGATTCAATTCCGTCTGCGAAACTGATACCTTCATTTATTGAAAAAGCGGGTATAGATTTAACTGAATATGAGTCCGGTTACTACAGGTCTTTCAACGATTTTTTTACCAGAAAAATAAAAAAAGACGCAAGACCTGTAAATATGAATCCAAACGTCTTGATAAGTCCATGCGATTCAAAGCTTACAGTGTATAAAATCGGCGAAAACAGCCGTTTTATGATAAAAGGCACTGAATACGGCGTATCGTCGTTTTTAAGATGTGCAAAACTTGCGGAAAAGTATAAGGACGGTTGGTTTATGATATTTCGTCTTGGCGTTTCTGATTATCACAGATACATTTATATAGACGACGGCTGCAAATCAAAAAATATTCATATTCAGGGTATTTATCATACAGTAAACCCCATAGCCCTTGAAAAAGCCGATATTTACAAGGAAAATACGAGGGAATTTACCGTTTTGCATACTAAAAATTTCGGGAAGGTGATTCACGCCGAGGTAGGCGCAATGCTGGTAGGTAGAATAAAAAATCATCATGAAAAATATAAATTTTCAAGAGGAGAGGAAAAGGGAATGTTTGAATACGGCGGTTCGACTGTCGTACTGATTTTTCCTCCCGATACAGTTATTCCCGACAGTGATATACTAAATAATACAAACGACGGGTTTGAAACCGTTGTAAAAATAGGTGAAAGAATCGGCATTAAGAAAGGATAAGAAAATGAAAAACAAAAAGAAAAGCAGACGCTTGATAATTGCCGCTGTTGTATCTGTATTGGTTCTGACAACGTGCGGACTGTTCACAGGCTGTAAGGAAAAATCTGATAACTCTGCATCGGGATCGTCAGTATCGGAAAACGTTGAAGAAACTGTTGAGGAAACTACGGAAGCTCCTACAGAACCTACTACAGAAGCTACAACCACTACTGAGCATGTAAGTCCAATAGAAAACGTGAACTTTTCAATGGGCAGTGAAAAAAGCGACATAAACGAAATAATGGACTATGACAGTAATAAAACCTATAAGGCAAAACTAAATGAGTTTGTCAGAGAGGGCGACAAGATAGATTCATTTATTTTTGTTTTCTATGCCGAGGACGGCTCTTCAAATATAAGCAGCTATAAGGGTGCATGCGGAATTTCAGTTGACAATTCCTGTCCGGCTGCTACTGACGACGGCTGGTATCAGTCTGACGATTTTGAAATGGACGTTAACAGTGCATATCTTGAGGTTAAATGGGATGTTCCCTCAGAAATCAGAGATTACATAAATACCGGAGATAAGGGAAGTATCGAAGTAGGCTACTGGTGGGGCGGTCTGCAAAAGCTGAGATTGGCTAGTATTATCTGTAATTATACTACAAGTGCAGATATACCTGTAGACGGTACAAATACCATTGAACCCAATAAAACCCTGAATTACGGCAGAGAAGCGGAAAAAACTGCAAGAATCCCGCTTTCCGATATAATCTCAGAGGGAGATATTCCTCAGTACTTTGAATTTAATGTTGAAGCCGGCGGAGAACTCCAGAAATATGCTGGAGCTTTTGGTATATCCGTTGATGATTCCTGTCCTGACAAGACAGATAAAAGCTGGTATCAAAGCGGTAATATTGCTGTAATGACTAATTCAAACAACGCTACTCTTTACTGGCTTGTACCTGATGAAATCAAGGAGTATATTTCGTCAGGCGGAGACGTTATGTTAGGTTACTGGTGGAGTCAGCAAGATACTGTAAACCTGAAATCTGTTACGGTTAAGTACAGCAATAACGGTTCTGTTCCGGCAGTACAGACAAATGCGGATACTAATGATAAGCCTAAGAAAAGTGACAACAGCAGTTCAGACGGAAAATCCTCAGCAGAAATAGTAAAAGATATGAAGATCGGCTGGAATCTGGGAAATACTCTGGATTGTTATGATTATTCCGACTATGCCACCGACGGCGAAACTGCGTGGGGCAATCCTAAGACTACTAAATCCATGATCGATACAGTCAAGGCGGCAGGTTTTAATGCGGTGAGAATTCCTGTATCTTGGAATGATCATATGAACGGCGATACGATCGACAGTGCCTGGATGGATAGAGTAAATGAAGTTGTGGACTATGCTATTGATAACGGTATGTATGTTATTTTAAATGTTCACCACGATGATTATACATGGCTGAATCCTTCTAAGGCTGACGAATCAAAGGTAAAGGCACGATTGACAAAAATCTGGGAACAGATTGCGTCACGTTTTAAGGACTATGATGAACATCTTCTTTTTGAAGGTATGAATGAACCGAGAATTGTAGGCGGTCAGGATGAATGGACAGGCGGTACTGAAGAAGAGCGTGAAGTTATTAACAATTTGTTTGCTGCATTTGTGGAAACTGTAAGAAAATCAGGCGGAAATAATGCGACACGTTCGCTTATTATCACAGGTCATGCGGCAGCAATTGATGAAAAGGCTGTTAAGGGTATAAAAGTACCTGATGATGATCACATTATAGTTTCTATTCATGCTTATGCTCCTTATAGCTTTGCACTTGATCAGAACGGTACTTCAACTTTTTCTGACTCGGATAAGTCGGAGCTTGATAAGAATTTTGACTTTTTAAAGTCCACATTTATTGATAAGGGAATACCTGTTATAATCGGAGAATTTGGTTCTTTAAATAAAGATAATACTAGCGACCGTGTTAAGCACATGGAATATTATGTAAGTGCGGCAAAGGCAAGAGGTATTACTTGTTTTATCTGGGATAACGGCGTAAAGGACGGCGAAGGTGCGTTTGCTCTTCTAAATAGAAAAGACGGTTCATGGTACTTTAAGGATATAGTGGATGCGGCTATGAATGGACTTGAATAAAAATAAAAGACGGCTTAAAGCCGTCTTTTTGTTTTAAAACACAAAATCCTCCGCATATTCTAAAATTTCTTCCTCAGATAAGTTTCCGGGTACTTGAAAATATATTTTTGTATCTTCATCATACATAAATTCTAAAGCAGTAGTCATACCATCGGTTGAATAAAGAGCCTGTCTACCAAATGCGTTTACTTCAATATAATCAAGCATAAATTCTTCTTCAACATTAGATTTACAGCTTTTTACCATTGATTCAAAATCATGATAATAAGTACAGCAGGTTGCGGAATAGACTATAGTATTACCGGAAGCGATTTCTTTAAAAGCAACTGAATATCCGCCTTGATATGTTTGCCCCCGATAAAATTCATATTTTTCTTCATCATATTCCGGTACAGCATATGAGGAACGTGTTTTATTGCTGTTTAAAAAAGCTGTCATGGTTTCAAAAGAGACTGTATCATATTCGAGGGCGCACAGATTATCGTCTATTTTTGTTGTTAATTCTGATGATGAAATATCAGTTTCTGTTTGTGATATTTCTGTGTTATTTTTTTTACTACCGCAGCCGGAGAGAATAATTGAAGATATAAAAAGAATTGGTATTAATTTTTTCATGTTAATATTCTCCTTACTTTTCATGTATGATTAAACTTACTGCTGTTGTTCTTTAAAATTTCTTTTAAATATTATTTTTATTATATAAAATACTATATTGATATTATATCAGTAAAAAGAAATTAAGTCAATTATTGGGAGTAACAAAAATTTTAAAAATTATTTATATAATATTGCTAATAATTTAAGCTGTTTTTTACTGTATTATGGTAATAAAGTTTATAATTAAAATTGCCGGAGATTCTTTATAAAATCTCCGGCATAAATTTTATTTTTCTGTGCAGAATTCAACCTTTTCACCTGCTAAAATCATATTAGTAGTTCTCATAGCGCACATTTTTCCGCACATAGAGCATGTATGTCTGTCCTTTGGCGGTACGCTTTCAAAGTATCTTTTTGCTTTTTCAGGATCAATTGCGTATTTGAACATTTCGTCCCATTCAACACGTCTTCTGGCATCGCTCATTTTATTGTCAATATCTCTTGCATGAGGAATACCCTTTGCAATGTCAGCGGCATGAGCGGCGATTTTTGAAGCTACAATACCCTCTCTTACATCGTCTGCATCAGGAAGTCTGAGATGCTCGGCAGGAGTAACGTAACAAAGGAAGTCGGCACCGTTGGCAGCTGCAATAGCACCGCCGATAGCGGACGTAATGTGGTCGTATCCCGGAGCAATATCGGTAACTAAAGGACCTAAAACGTAGAAAGGAGCGTTGTGACAGATACGCTTTTGCAATGTCATATTTGCGGCAATCTCATTCATTGCCATATGTCCCGGACCTTCAACCATTACTTGAACGTCCTTTTCCCATGCTCTTTTTGTGAGATCACCCAGCTCAATAAGCTCCGAAATTTGTCCTGCATCGGTACTGTCATTGATTGAACCTGGTCTTAAAGCGTCTCCCAGACTGATCGTTACGTCATATTCACGAAGAATTTCCAGTACTTCATCATAATACTCATAGAATGGGTTTTCATTTCCTGTCATTTCCATCCATGCAAAAAGCAGTGAACCGCCTCGGGAAACTATGTTGGTAAGTCTGCCCTGACGTTTAAACGCTTCAACAGCTCTTTTATTAATACCGGCATGAATAGTCTGAAAATCAACGCCTTCCTTGGCGTGTGCTTCGACTACTTTAAGGAAGTCTTTAGCAGTAATTTCAAGAAGATCCTTTTCCAGATAACCAATAGCGTCATACATAGGTACAGTTCCTATCATGGCGGGAGACATTTCAACAAGTTCCTTACGGAATGTATTGGTTTTACCGTAGTTGCTCAGATCCATAATAGCTTCACAGCCGAAGTCGATAGCCATTTTTACTTTAGACATTTCCATGTCATAGTTTTTGCAGTCACCCGAAATACCTAAATTTACATTGATTTTTGTTTTCAGTCCCGAGCCGATTCCCTCCGGACTAAGTGACTTGTGGTTTATATTTGCAGGAATACACACACTTCCCTCTGCGACTTTTTGTCTTAAAATTTCAGGTTCCATGTATTCCTTTTCGGCAACGATCTGCATTTCCTTAGTAATAATGCCTTTTTTGGCAGCTTCCATTTGAGTTTTGTAATTCATTATGACCTCCGTATTTTTATTTTATATAATGTTTTTATACATATGATTCAATGGACCTCGTCCTCTTCCAAGATCAAGACCGTCCATAATTGCTCCGGTTACGTAGTCCTTAGCAAGCTTAACACTTTCCTTTACGTCCATTCCCTTAGCCAGATTAGACGCTATTGCCGAAGAAAGAGTACAGCCTGTTCCATGAGTATTGGGATTATCTATTTTTTTAGTTTCAAACCATGTGTTAACACCGTCGGCGTAAAGTAAATCAGCCGCAGTATTTTCCAGATGACCGCCTTTTATAAGAACGTTTCCGCCAAACTTTTCGGAAATTACTTCAGCCGACTTTACCATTTGGTCGGGATTTTTTATTTCCATGTCTGAAAGAATTTCAGCTTCCGAAATATTTGGCGTTATAATGCAGGCAATGGGAAAAATACTTTCTGTAAGAGCAGAAACAGCGTTTTCTGCCAGAAGTCTGTGACCGCTTGTTGAAACCATTACAGTATCTGCAACAACATTTACCGCTTTTCTTTTTCTAAGAAAATCAGCGATTACATATATGATTTCTGCGTTAGACAGCATACCTATTTTAACTGCATCAGGAGTTATATCGTCAAAGACCGCTTCAAGCTGCTTTAAAACAAATTCCGGCGGAATGTCATGAATACCGGTAACTCCTGTGGTATTCTGTGCTGTAACAGCTGTAATAACGCTCATTGCATAGCAGCCGTTTGCGGAAATTGTTTTGATGTCGGCTTGTATTCCTGCACCGCCGATACTGTCGCTGCCCGCTATTGTAAGTACAGTTTTCATAAAACTAATCTCCTATGATCTCCAGAATAGATTTTTTCAAAGCCGCCGTCGCACATTGAATGTCATTTTTCGCAAATATTGCTGAAACAACAGCTACACCGCTGATTCCGGTATTTTTAAGCAAAGATATATTTTCCTGATTTATTCCTCCGATTGCCGCAACGGGAATAGAAACGTTTTCACAGATTTTTTTCAGTTCGTCAAAGGATAGAGGAACAGTATTATTTTTGGTGGACGAACCGAATACAGCTCCGCAGCCTAAGTAGTCAGCACCGGACTTAAATGCAGATACTGCCTCGTTGACATTATGAGCTGTAGCGCCGATTATGGCGTTGTCTCCCAGAATTCCCCTGGCTTTTTTTATGTTGCCGTCACTTTGTCCAAGATGAATGCCGTCTGCACCGCTTTTTAGGGCAAGTTCTACAGAATCATTGATAATAAGCGGTACATTATATTTTTTGCAGACCGTTTTCAGTTCCTGAGCAAGGGAAAGCTGTTCTTCAAAATCCGTATTCTTTTCTCTTAGCTGAACAATAGTGACTCCTCCAAGTATTGCTTTTTCCACAGAATCGGTAAGCGTTTGATTTTCCTTGAGCCATGATCTGTCGGTAACGGCATAAAGTCTTAAAGCTTTTGATGAAATTTTCATCTTTTTCCTTTCTTAAAAAACGGCGTACCCAAAAAAGGATACGCCGAAAGTCATTGTTTTTTCTAAAACTCCCTACGCTGGTATTATCCAATTCAGGTTAACGGGTTAAAGCGTTTACGCTTACTCTCAGCCTGTATTACAAGCACCCCGGTCAAATTACTATTTAATTTATTTTACTTCAACAGTCCAGCCGAATTCATCAGGAATTTTACCCCATTGAATACCTGTCATTGTATCATAAAGCATCTGTGAAATTTGTCCGATTTTATTGTCGTTGATCTCCATGATCTTATCTTCCCATTTAAGGTGTCCTACAGGAGAAATAACAGCGGCAGTACCTGTTCCGAAAACCTCGTCAAGCTTACCAGCGTCATAGGCTTCTGCTACTTCCTGAATTGTAATCTTTCTTTCAGTAACTGTATAGCCTTTGCTGCGGCATATCTCAATTGCGGATTTTCTGGTAATACCCGACAGAACAGAGCCTGTGAGTGCAGGAGTTATAATTTCACCGTCAATAACAAAGAAGATATTCATTGAGCCTACTTCTTCAACATACTTTCTTTCAACGCCGTCCAGCCATAGAACCTGTTCATAATCCTGCTTATGAGCCTCGTCCTGACCCGCAAGGGAAATAGCGTAGTTTGCGGCTGTTTTAGCAAATCCAGTCCCGCCTCTTACAGCTCTTACATAGTTGCTTTCTACGTAAATTTTAACAGGATTGAGACCTGTAGAGTAGTAAGCGCCTGATGGTGATAGAATGATCATAAACATATAATGATCAGCCGGACGAACCCCTACATAAGGATCAGTTGCGATAATAAAAGGACGTATGTATAAAGAGGCTCCTTCTGAATAAGGAACCCAGTCCTTTTCAACGTTCAGCAAGGCCATAAGAGCTTCCATAGCGTCCTGTTCGTTGATTTTAGGAATGACCATTCTCTCATTGGAAACGTTCATTCTCTTAAAATTTTCATCAGGACGGAAAAGCTGAATTTTACCTTCGGCAGTACGGTAAGCTTTAAGTCCTTCAAAGATTTCCTGACCGTAATGCAGGCACATAGCCGCAGGGGACAGGGAAATATCTCCGTAAGGAACGATCCTAGCGTCATGCCAGCCTTCGCCGATATCATAATTCATAATAAACATATGGTCCGTAAATATATGACCGAATCCGAGCTTTGATTCGTCAGCAGGCTTTTCCTTTAAAGTTTTTGCCAATTCATATTTGATTTCCATTTATAAGACTCCCTTTTTAAGTCTGCATTTATTCACAGACCGTTATATAATTTTTTTTGTATTTTTTATTGTATACTGTTAACATTGTGACGACTGCTGAAGCAGCAGTGACGGCAATAAGCACTATTCCAAGGATTTTGACTACTTTTTTCATATGAATGCAACTCCTTTATTTTTTAATATGTACTTTTCTTTATTATATCATATATTTTTTTTCTTGGCTATAGCGTTTTAGCAAAAAAATAAAGATATTTTAATATTCTTTTTTTGCATATTAACAAGAAAATAGTCGATTTTTTACCGGAATTAAAAAAATTAAAAAAAATTAAAATAAGTACTTGAAATAAAAAAAAAATTGTGATATAATAATTAAAGTATTTGTGACTGTAAATTTCAGTTGGTTATATTCCGGAATATAAGTGTGCGGGCCCTGTGCAACGAAGCACCGTGAACCATGTCAGGCGGGGAACCGAGCAGCATTAAGCGGATCGTTTTGTGTGCCGCAGTCAGCCTGCACACTTATGCTCCGGAATTTTTTTGTTACAAGCATAATTCAGTGTTTTAATGGAGGTGACCGTTATTTATACAGCTTTATACAGAAAATGGCGGCCGCTGTCCTTTGACGACGTAATTTCGCAGCCGCATATTACAACGACCTTGCAGAATCAGATAAAAAACAGCAGAACTGCTCATGCATATCTTTTTACCGGTTCAAGGGGTACTGGAAAAACTACCTGCGCCAGAATTTTTGCAAAGGCGGTAAACTGCCCTAATGAAAAGGACGGTAATCCATGCCTTGAATGCGATGTTTGCAGAGATGCGGACAATGCCGCTTTGTCTGATATAATTGAAATTGACGCCGCTTCAAATAACGGCGTTGATGATATTAGAGACTTGAGAGACGGTGCGGTATATACTCCTGAACGCTGTAAATATAAGGTTTATATCATAGATGAAGTACATATGCTGACGCCTAATGCGTTTAATGCGCTTCTTAAGATTATGGAAGAACCGCCGGATTATGTGAAGTTTATACTTGCAACAACGGAGGTTCATAAGGTGCCTGCAACTATAACGTCACGCTGTCAGCGGTTTGATTTCAGGCGTATTCTGACAGAAGATATAACTAAAAGGTTATGCTATATTGCAAGTAAAGAAAATATTTCTATTGAAGAAAATGCCGCGGCTCTTATTGCGAGACTTTCCGACGGCGGAATGAGAGACGCTCTTTCGCTTTTAGATCAATGTGCGGCATATTCGGAAAATATTTCAATGGATACTGTTTCCGCAGCTGCCGGTATTGCCGGAAGGGGACATTTATTTGATATTATTGAGGCGGCAGTTTCAAAACAGCCCGGAAACGCTCTTGCAGTTGCCGACAATCTTTATTCTATGTCAAAGGACATGACGAAGCTTTGCAGTGAGCTTACAGATCAGTTCAGAAATTTGATGCTGTTGAAAGTATGCCCTGAAAAAACAGATTTGATAGTGTGTATGCCGGACGAGCTTGACAGACTTAAAAATATTTCCGCAAAACTTGAACTTTCGGAAATTCTTGCTAAGCTTACTGTTTTGCAGGAGTGCAGCGAGCGTATGGGTAAGGCTTTAAACAAGCGTATTGAGTTTGAAATGTGCCTTATTAAGCTTTGTTCAGTGCAAATTCAACAGAAAACTATTGACAATACTGAAATTTATGATAAAATAAAACAAGTGGATAATGTTTCAGTACCGGAAAAAACAGAACGTCCGGCAGAAACTGAAGAAACTGCAAGTCCTAAGCCGGCAGTGAATATGTCGCAGCTGAAAGCTTCGGATTTCAAACCTCTTGCGGAATGGTCTGAGATACTTGCGGAATTTACAAAGGTTTCTCCGTCTGTTTCGGGAACGCTGGCTGGTTCAAGAGCGTTTGTGTATTCAAATATTATGCTGATAGATACTAAAAATCAGTTTTTCCTTAAGCTTTTTAAAGTAAAGGAAAATTTTGCACTGCTGACCGAAACGATACGAAGAGTCATGGGAAAGTCTTATGTCATCAAGGCAAGGTGTTCGGCGGCGGCAGAATCCGAGCAGAAAGCAGGAAAACTTATTGAAAAAGCTGTAAGCAGCGGAATTGAAACCGCTGTTGAATAAATAAAAATAACAGACTATTTATAAAGTCAAAGGAGAATAAAATTATGAAGTCAAGAGTACCTAAAAATATCGGCGGAGCTCAGAATATGAATTCAATGATAAAACAGGCTCAGAAAATGCAGGATGAAATCACAGAACTGCAAAATGATATTGAAGCAAGAGATTTTTCAGCAACATCAGGCGGCGGCGCTGTTGAAGTTGTTGTTACAGGTGCAAAAAATATCAAGGCTTTGACAATCAAGCCGGAGGTTGTTGACAAGGATGACGTTGAAATGCTTCAGGACTTGATCATCAGTGCAATCAACGAAGCTATGGCTGATGTTGAAAAGACAACTGAAGAAGAAATGAATAAGATCACAGGCGGAGTAGCGCTGCCGGGATTATTCTGATAAAATGGCAGATAATAACGCTCTTCCCCTTGTAATACTGGCAGAGCAGTTTGCAAAGCTCCCGGGAATCGGTATGAAAACAGCTCAGAGACTTGCTTATGCTGTTATGTCCATGAGCGATAATGACGCAAAGGAATTTGCAGACGCTATTATTTCCGTAAAAAATGACGTGGGTTATTGTTCTGTTTGTCAGAATCTTACAGAATTTGAAGTATGTCCTATCTGCTCCGATGCGAATCGTGACGGTTCGATCATATGTGTTGTTGAAACTCCTAAGGACGTTTCAGCATTTGAACGTACTAATGAATACAGAGGCAGATATCATGTCCTTCACGGACTTATTTCACCTATTAACGGAGTTGGTCCGGACGATATCAGAATAAAAGAGCTTCTTGAACGTGTAAATAACGGCAGTGTTCAGGAAATAATTATGGCGACAAATCCTACGGTTGAGGGGGAAGCTACCGCAATGTATATCGCAAGGCTTTTAAAACCGTTGGGTGTTGTGGTTACAAGACTTGCTTTTGGTATTCCTGTAGGGGGACATTTGGAGTATGCTGATGAAGTAACTCTTTTTAAGGCTTTGGAAAACAGAAGTGAAATGTAAGTATTGGGTTGTTTGTTTGCCAATTCAATAAAAACCGTACCGTGAATCGGTACGGTTTAATTTTAATAAAATTAAGGAGGAATATATTATGTCTACACCGCATAACAGCGCTGAAAAAGGTGAAATTGCAAAGACAGTATTAATGCCGGGAGACCCTCTCAGAGCAGAGTTTATTGCGAAAACTTATCTTGAAAATCCGATTTGCTACAATAAAGTAAGGGGAATGCTGGGATTTACAGGTAAATATAAAGGCATTGAAGTATCTGTACAGGGAAGCGGAATGGGTATTCCGTCCATTGGGATTTATTCCTATGAACTTTTTAATGAATATGATGTGGATAATATTATCAGAGTGGGCACTGCCGGAGGAATTGCTGACAATGTAAACCTGCGTGACATTGTAATAGCAATGGGATCATGTACTAATTCAAATTATGCCGATCAGTATGGACTTCCCGGAACTTATGCTCCTACAGCGTCTTATGAACTGTTAAAAAGTGCGGTAAATGTTGCTGAAAATCATAATTGTACTTATCACGTGGGAAATATACTTTCCAGTGATACTTTTTATGATGACGGTAATTCTTTAGCAGCATGGCAGAAAATGAATGTTCTTGCAGTTGAAATGGAGTCTGCCGCACTTTATATGAATGCCGCCCGTGCCGGCAAAAACGCTTTGTGTATCCTTACAGTGTCAGATTGTCCCCTTAAAGGAATTTCAACAACCGCTGAAGAAAGGCAAACAAGCTTTACAGATATGATGGAAATTGCTTTGGAAACAGTAGCTTCAGCTGCGGCTTATTAATGAACAAGACTTTCTTGTTCATTTCTTGTACCGTGATTGATACCGAACCAAAGAAACAAGTTTCTTTAAAACTTCTTTTTCTTAACTTTCTTGTTTCTCAACCTGAACTAATAGGTCTCCCCATAAAAGGCAAAACGTAAAATAAAAAATTCACGCCCATATAAGATGGGCGATACTAAATGGAGAACGCAAGTTGCAAAAACGTCTTAGTACAGTTTTGGGAGTTTCAGTTTATTTTTTACGTATATCTGGATCATCTGTTCTGCCTAGCAGATAATCAACGGATACATTAAAATAATCAGCAATTTTTATAAGAACTGCCGAATTTACAGTAGCTCCGTTTTGCCATTTTTGTAAATTTCCTGAACTTAGTCCTAATTTACGTAATAATGGGGTTGGCTTTATGTTAGAATCTTCACATAATTTGATAAATCTGTCATAAAACATAAAATAAAATCCTCCGTAAATGTTCAAAATTTACAAAAATGCACCACAGTAAGCAAAAATTCATTGACAAATGCACGTGAGTGCGCTATAATATAATTAAGCTATTAAAAATAGCCTAAATTATGTTTACTTTAATCGACACTTAATTGTAGTATATCATTATTTGGGTTAATTTGTCAATGGCTGAATTTATTTAGATTGGAGTTTTTTTAATGATGACAATAGATAAAATTGCTCTCCGTATTTCTAAATTAAGACTGCAAAAGAACGTTTCGGCAAGAAATATGAGTTTATCATTAGGTCAAAACGAGGGTTATATTAATAAAATTGAAAACAAAAATAGTTACCCCACCATGCAATCATTCTTCTATATATGTGAATATTTAGGCATTACTCCCATGCAATTTTTTGATTTTGACGATACATGTCTAACAGAAACTAATAATTTACTGGAAGAAATGAAGAAGCTTGATAATAAACTAACAAGGCTTATACTTGATTTAGTCAAAGAAATAAACAAATTAAAACGCAAATAAGTTACCTCTTATGGTAGCTTCTGAAATCGAAGTGAATAATTTCAGTTATAAAGCTGAGCATTTCCGATGCTGAATGAATAAGCTCCATTATAGTATCGGTATCTATATCAAAGGGAATATCTGCCGGATAGCGTGTTTCTATGTAATAATGGTTCAGCATAGTACTCTTTTCAAGCCACGTTGAAAAGTGACTGTCCGTCTGCATTGCCTGCTTGCAAAGCCACGTCAGGTTGTGACCGTCATAAAGCTTATGCTTTTTAAAAAGAAGATAACCTTTAAGTCCCTTTTCAATGCTCTGCTGACAGTGAAACGCAGCGCCGTTATAACAGCGTTCGTCACTAAGAAGTGTTTTAGCCGCCAGCAAGTCAAGATTTGCATAGTACAGCCAGTCAAAGTATCTGCGGCTGTCATTGTCACGATATCCCCTACCCATAAAGCACCGTCCCCGAATTGTTTATTTTCCACGCAAAAGTTCCTATTTCACATTTCAGCTTATTAAATTCGTCTTCACGGTATATTACTAAATCAAAAGGCAATTCGCAGTCGATATTGAGATACAGTCTGCATTCAAGTTCAGAATTATTTTCCACACTGTTATCTACAATTATAGCAAGCTTAAAGCTGGTAAGTTTGCCGTTAGTGTTTATTTTATTGCTTATAAGATAAACTTTTTTTAGTTCATTGCAATGCTCAGCAATGTTGTTCACAAGCTTCTTTATATAAGGATTGTCTTTCATAGGTTACGGCTCCTTTCCGTATTATAAAATATATATATTATCTCCGCAGTTAAATATATATATTAATTTATCAGTATACAAATATTCTTCATCGCCCACAGTTACTGTTAAATCAGCCATAATAAATTTTGCATCCTTCAGAGTGTCTTCAAATTTTGACGAAGCGCCGTAATCCTCATACACTCCGTTAAGCATATCTATAATATCCGTTATTCCCTGATCCTCAGAACTGTCTCCGCAGCTTGTTACTTCGATTGAAGTATATTTAAAGTTTTCTCCCGTTGCGTCTACTACGTCCTTTTTTTCATCATTAAGATAGCTTTCCAGACTGTTTCCGCTCTGCTGTTCCAGAAATTCCACATAGTATTCCGGCTGAGTTGTTTTAAAAAGCTCCAAATCATCTGTTTCAACAGCATAATAATAGTCGGATACTGCATTCATTTCTTCATCTGTAAGAAAACGTCCGTCAAAGTAAAGGTCAATATTACCGTTTAAGATCTGCCGCATTGTGGAACCGTATTCCAGATCCTCATAAGCTACTGAATTTCCTTTTTCGTCTTCATTGCAGCCGCATAAAAGTACGGCGGAAAAAATCATTGTAAAAATTAAAGCGATTATCTTTTTCATAATTGTCTCCATAAAACTGAATATTTATTCAGCTGACGCTTTTTACGGTAAGCGCAGCACCAATTCTTATATTAATAAAATATCACAAATTTTATTTTATGTCAATGGAAAACCGAAAAAACTATTTCTGATGTATTGAAAAAACTGTGAAAATATAGTATAATTTACTTATATATTTTTTTGATTTTTTACACATAATATTTACGGAGGATTTATGCCCAGATTTTTTCTTGAAAATATAAATACAGATAATCCGGTATTGACCGGAGAAGACGCCCGACACATCGGTCGTTCCTTGAGAATGAAACCGGGAGAAAAAATAACCGTATGCTCATGCGGCACTGATTATTTCTGCGAAATCAGCAGTATAACAGAGGATACTGTATTTTTAAATATAAAAGAACAAAAGCTTTGCTCCGCTGAGCCTTCGGTCGACCTGACGCTTTTCCAGGCTATTCCCAAGCAGGACAAGCTTGAACATATTATTCAGAAATCCGTTGAACTTGGCGTTTCAAAAATTGTTCCCGTTCTTACCCGAAGATGCGTTTCCCGTCCTGATAAAAAGGACTTTGAAAAAAAGCTTGTAAGACTTAATAAAATAGCCCTTGAAGCGGCAAAACAGTCCGGAAGAGGGATTATACCGACTGTCGAACCTATGATTTCCTTTGATGAAGCAATTATACAAATGAAAGAATATGATTGTCCGGCAATGCTTTATGAAGAGGGCGGAATAAGATTTTCCGAACTTAATACACAAGAAAAAAAAAGCTTTGCATTATTCGTAGGCAGTGAAGGCGGATTTGATGAAAGCGAAGCGGAAGCTGCCAGAGAAGCCGGTATTGCGTCAATATGGCTGGGAGAAAGAATCCTGAGATGCGAAACTGCTCCCCTGACTGCCATTTCGATTTTGATGTTTATTACAAAAAATTTATAAATTTAATGTTGAAATTTATTTAAAACTATGATATAATAATTTAAAAATAAAACTACGCCATTTAACGGACCGCAAGCCGTGGCAATCTTTCTTGCGGAGAAAAGAGGACTACAATGAAAAAAGGTTTAATTCTGGGACTTATTGCAGGCGCTGCCGCTGCAGGCGCTGCTGCACTTATTTATTCAAAAAAGAAAAACGAATATTGCTGCTGTGATGATCTGGAAGACGAAGATCTTGCTTGCGATGATTGCTGCGGCGACTGCTGTGACTGCGATGAGGATATCAATGATATTCCCGCTGAAAAAGCAGAAGAAAGCGTTATCATAACAGACGCATGCGCATGCGGCTGCTCTGAAGAAGAAATTCTCGATAAAGTCGAAGATACTGTAGAATCCGATGAAATATGATTTTATATTTTTTAAAGCCACGGTTTAACCGTGGCTTTTTAATTATAGTTTTCGATTGTAGTAAAGTTTTCCTCCGATCATAAAAAGTGACTGAACAAATGTACATATAATGCAAGTAATACATACGATAACATTAAAATATCCGCATATAATAGCAGCTGCTAGCATACAGCAAAGATATGCTGAAGCTCCGGCACTTTTGCCTTTTGTACATATTTCCTTTTTCCGTTCATCATTTTCTTTTACATAAAGTTTTTTCAGCTGTTTATTATTTTTTAATGCAATCAGGTTTTTTATCAATCCGAAAATCATGATAGCTGTGACTCCCAAAGCAACTCCGGCAATAAATCCGTGCCAGAAATCCGCCCAGCTTTTACCGGAATTTACAGGGTCTATCACGCCTGAATATGCTAATATCTGAACAACAATCAGTACCGCCGAACATACAGAAAAAAATACATTCTGAATTTTTAATTTGTTACGATATTCTTCCATTTTAAGCACTCCTTTAATCATTTTCCAAATCTGAAAAATCAAAAACATCTTCAATAGTCAGACCGAAATAGTGTGAAATTTTATAGGCAAGAGGAAGCGAGGCAGTATATTTACCTATTTCAATCGAGGTAATTGTCTGTCTGGTAGTACCGACAGCTTCAGCCAATTCCTCTTGAGAAAGCTTCCTTGCTTTCCTTAATTCTTTTATTCTGGTGTTCATTTATATGCTCCTTTTTCTATATGATACGGTGTGCACTGCCGCAGCATACAGAATGCTAAGTTAACTTTGCATTTTTAGTATAGCATACTTTGCATTTTTTGTCAAGTCTACTTTGCAAAAAATAAACAGAGTAATTAAATTACTCTGTTTATTTTTTCTTTAAATATTTAAATAATTTTATTGCCAGCACCGTAAGTCCCGAAAGCAATATGGCATTAATAATTAAAAATATAAGTGTTAAAATGTCAATATTAACCAAATAAAAATCCCCCCTGTATAAAGCTATAGTATAATTATAACATACATTTTCATGAAATTTGTAACTAATATATTAATTTTTATGAAAAACTGATTTATAGTCCATAGCTTTTACTAAAGACGATATAAAAGTTTGCAAAAGTAACTTTGCGTGTCTTTAAAAACAATTTTATATTCTCTGTTGACTTACCTGTCGAGCCTTATATAGATAATATCATCAGACTAAAGACGATATTAAAGTTTTTTGCTTACTTTTTTTCAAAAAAGTAAGCTATGTCTAAAATAGCGACATAGCCAGATAGATAAAAGATATATAGAGGGGGAATTAAGGATCATTGATGAAGAAACTTTGCTTCTTCTTTATCCATGACTAAATTATATAACCTTATTCTTAAAATAATCTTAAATAAATCTTTTCCTTACTTTCTTTGCTTGTGCAAAGAAAGTAAAACATAATTCTTTTTTAATGTATCCCCACATGATTGTCTTTAAAGTCCTCAAGCCTTGAATTGTACGCTTTTATAACTTCCTGTTCAAAGGCAAGCTTTTTTTCTTCTCCGCATAGCTTGTAAAGTATTTTCTTTGTGAAGTACGGATTCAAAACAAGAATCGGACCTAAAATATAAGTCCCGAAAAAATTGTTTTTTACAAATCCCTCGCATTTCGAATCCTTATTCATGCCGTCGCCCTTGGTGACATTTACAAAATGACTGGTATTTTCACCCAAATATCCGTTTGTAAACTGCGCTCTGAAACCGACTATCTCAATATCGTCGTAAGTCCCCAGAACCAGTCCGCTGAAACGATCCATCATATTTCTTGTGGCATAAAAATCTATAAGTCCCAGACATTCGGTTATACTGCCGTCCCTGTCCGTGATGCTTTTGCCGAAAATTTCATGGGAGTTTCCTGTCATCAGGAAAATCGTTCCCTTATTTATCATATCGGCAATACGGTCTTTATACGGCATCAGACGCTTTATTACATTGATTTGCGTCTGCTCGGTCATGGGACCCATGTAGACCATATTGACGTCATGTTCAGCAAAATAAGGAGTGTCGTTAAGTTTGGTACTGATATATTCGGCTTCCGGAAGGCAAAGCTTAAGATATCGCATATTTCCTGTGTCACCGAAAAGATTGCAGACCTCCGGAAACAGTTCTTCTATAATTATGCTCATAGTTTACCTCCAGTTTTTCAGCTGTTCTTTTATACTGTTCAAGGATTCCACATTAAACAGGTCGTACATAATAATAAGCTTGTCAAAAAGCTCCGGTTTCAGATGGCTTGGAGTGTCTGTTTCGTTGCGGCAGCAGACAATCTTATCCTTGTCGATACCTGCAATAAGCAGGCGTACCATATAATCATCGGCTCTTTTTCCGCCTACAATAATTTGTTTTATGTCATCGCCTTTTAAGAATTCGAAGTCTGTTTCGTAGATCCAAGCAATATTTTCGGAAGTACGCTTTGAGTCATAAAGATCCTCAAGAATCATAATTACAGCCTTATTACCGCTTTCACGTCGTATAAAGTCGCACACACCCGAGCATGCAACGGGATTTTGTCCCTTAGCGAGGGAAACCAGTACTTCTTTTCCGCCTGCGTTAAAGCTGTCGTATCTTGACTTAACTACCTTGACCTCAGACATTGCCTTTGCTACCTGTTCATAGGAAAGTCCGAACGTACGGGAAAAGGTAACGGCAGCGACAGTATTATAAAGGTCTGTTATACGGTTGTTAGGCAGCTTGTAGCGTTCTTCTTTTCCGTTGTGCATAATTACTGCTTCGTTGTTCTCGCTTGCTTTTACGTCAAAGTCTATATCAGGAGAGCTAAAACCGCAGCTGCACTTAGCTCGTCCTATATGATTATAGTGTCTGAAAGCAAATTCAAGCTTATTACCGCATACAGGACAGTTTACTATATCGCATATTAGGTTGTCCAGAGTGGGATTTTCGTTTTCCAGTCGGTCGATACCGAAATAAGTTCTCGGATTTTTTTCAGCCAACCGACTGCTTATAAGGTCATCACCGTTCAAAATGAGCTTTGTTTTTTCCGGAATATTACTGTTGAGAATGTTGAAAATAAACTCAGTATGAGCGTTTCTCTTCATGGAATCACGCTGAAGATTGGTACACACCAGCCAGTCGGGCTTTACGTAGGGGAGAACTCTCGCAGCACTTCGTTCATCGACTTCCAGTACGGCGGTATCTTTTTTGAAGCCGCCCGATAGAGTACAGTTATCGAGGAGCAGTGACGCTATTCCCGTATCAACATTACCGCCGAAGCTGTTGTTGATAATATCGTACCCATTAGCTTTAAGTATGTTGCCTATCATATTTGAAACGGTAGTCTTACCGTTTGTACCTGTAACTGCAATAACATTTTCCGGCATATCGAAGTGTTTAAGCAGGTCAGGGTAAAAAATCAGCATAATTTCTCCGGGCAGATTGGTCGCATTGCGTTTCATCAGACGCATAAGTTTTATCATGATTTTTGCCCCGAGTACTGAAATATAAAATCTTATTGGTTTTTTCATTCCTATCTCTTTCCTCTATATATAAAATGTGCTTATTAGATAATAATAGCATTTTTAGTGTAAAATGTCAATCGAATTTACAAATACCGACAAATCTGTTTTTGAATTTTTGTAAAGGAGTTAAGTTTAATTTTGACAGGAAAGTATCATCTTATTCTTAAAAAAAATAAAACCCCCAGAGTTGCAGCTCTGGGGATTTATTTTCGTGATATTTCACGAATTTGGTCATTTTGTGTGCAAGTGGTTAGATAGTCACAAAAAGACCGACAAATAGCCCGAATTAAAGACCTGAGAATTATCTCTCTTGTGGTCATCTATATTATATATCACGAATTTAATTTTGTCAAGTATTAATTAAAAAAAAGACCTGAGAGCGGCTAACTCTCAGACCCTTAAATTGTTCAAATATCATCTCTCTTTTGTGACATTTATATTATATACCACAAATTTATTTTTGTCAAGGGTTTACAAAAATATTTTTTATTTTATATTTAACTTGACGAATTATGTAGAATAATGTATAATTATAACATTGTCGGCTTCTTCCGTCAGGAGGGAGGTGGGTTTAATGGACTACATACTGTCCTTTTGTGCGGCAGTCGGAGCACGCATAGTTTCATATTTTGTGTGCAAATGGCTAGACCGCCGCAATGATAACGGCAATTAGCCTAAATTAAAGACCTGAGAGTGGCAGCTCTCAGGTCTTTCGTTTTAATGGACTTCATTCTTAATTTTCATTAAGAATCACATACTGTCTTATCCATTTATATTATATATCATGAATTTATTTTTGTCAAGGGGGAAAAGAAATATTCTTTTATTTTGGACGATTTTTAATTATATCATTAACAATATAATGAACATGCTGTTTTTCCTTAGAATCAAGTTTGCGAAAATCTAGGGTTAGCGCATTAGTTTCAGCTGGACTATCATCATCAAAACGAAAGAATTCTTCTGGAGTTATTTTTAAAGCTCTGCAAATTATTACAAAATTCTTTATTGTTGGAAATGTTTCGCCGTTTATTATTCTATTAATATAACCTTTGTTTTTACCAATAAAAAGACTTAGTTGGCAATCATTTAAATCACTTTGATCAACTAATTTTGCCAAGCGCATACCAAATCCATCTAATTCTTCCAGTTCTTCAAATAATTCTAAATTTTCTTCAAATTTTTCTTCAATGTTTGACATATCCATCACCTCTATCGTATTATATCATATAATTTTTGGAAAAAATCACAAAATATACGACAAATACTTGAAATGTCGCAAATAAAACGATATAATAAGTGTAGACATAGTTTTAAAAAGCATCATTTTGCTTTTTATTAATTTCTTTCAAAAATTCCAGATGATAGTTAAGTGCATTATCATTTAATTTATTTAATTCTTTTAAATTTTCGTTTAATAAAGTTGGATTTTTAATGTCAAAATTTAAAAAGTCACTTGCTGATATTTCTAAATAATCACAAATGTAAAAAAAGTTTTCCATTGTTGGATATGATGTTCCATTTATAATTTTATTAATATAGCCTTCATTATAACCTAAAGATATACTTAAGGAGCGAGCAGATATATTTTTTTGTTCTAAAATTCGTAATAAACGATTTGCAAAATCAGATTTTTTAATCATAATAAACAACTCCTTGAATAACTGTAACCATTATAACACAAAAAGTGGAAAAAATGGTCGTTAAAATTACTCAAGTTTATATAAAATATAGCAATGATTGAGATATACTTATCTTTTGAAATGAATCGGAAATTTATTCTTTTGTTCTAGCCGGAACGTTTTCGTATAACCTTTTTTCTTTTTTAAATTTCCGATTCATTTGAGAAAATAAACGCTCATTTCTTATTATTCTCAAAGGTTGTAAGAATATAATCAATTATTTTGCGTTCTTCTTCATTGAGATTTTGCAGCCTTTTAAAAGTCTGGTCAGTCCATTTTGGATCTTCATCGTTGTAACGGAAAAATTCTTCAGGCGAAATATTAAAGAAATCGCATAATTCAAAGAATTTTTCCATTCTTGGTAAAGATACAAAATTTATGATTTTATTCATGTTATTGGCTTTATAGCCTAACAACCGACTTAACTCATGATCATTCAAATTGTTTTGTTTTTGAAGCTGCATTATTCGATATACAAAATTTTCACGATTGTTCATGTCATCACCTATAATATTATAACATAAATAAATGGAAAATTTTTCTATAAAACACTTGAAAAAAAGAATTATATGTGTTATAATATAAATATAGGGGAAATAAAAGCGATTTTTGTTGTTTGAAATGAACCGATTCGTTGAGAGGCATTGATATCGTAAATTATATAAGAGGTATCTCTTTTAGGTTTTTGTGCTGCCTAATTTGATAGAGATAGTATTTTACGGTCACTCAATGTCGTTTCGGTTCATTTGAGACAATGAACTTGCCGTTCGGCAATATCAGGTCAAGCAAGCGAGAGTTTTTCTGAGTTTTTTTGTAGGTAAAACTTCCCAAATACCTCTGCAAAATCATGGTTATTTTAAAAAATTTTTTTCAGAAGCATGCTTAACCTTTGCTTGCTTGACCTAATGTTGCTGAACAAAAAAAAGACGGTCTTTCGACCGTCTTTTTCTTTTAAAATTCAATTTTCTTATTAATAAAGTCCGTAAGCTCTTCGATTCTGATTCTTTCCTGTTCCATGGTGTCTCTGTCTCGTACTGTTACACAGCCGTCTTTTTCCAGTGTGTCAAAATCGTATGTAATGCAGAAAGGTGTACCGATTTCGTCCTGTCGGCGGTATCTTTTACCAATCGAACCTGTTTCGTCGTACTCGACATTGAAGTGTTTCGCAAGCATTGCATAAACCTCACGAGCCTGTTCGCTCAGCTTTTTGGAAAGGGGCAGTACTGCGGCTTTAACAGGTGCGATAGCAGGGTGAAGATGCATAACCGTTCTTACGTCGCCCTCTGCGATTTCCTCTTCCTCGTACGCTTCGCACAGAAAAGCAAGCGTTACACGGTCGGCGCCCAGAGACGGTTCGATAACGTATGGTATGTACTTTGTATTTGTATCGGGGTCAAAATATTCAAGGGACTTTCCGCTGCATTCCATGTGTCTGCCCAGATCGTAGTTAGTTCTGTCGGCAATGCCCCACAGTTCGCCCCATTCCTTGAACGGGAATCTGAATTCGATGTCTGTTGTGGCTTCCGAGTAGAATGCAAGTTCCTCCGGATCGTGGTCACGGTATCTTAGGCTTTCTTCTCTGATACCTAAGGACTTCAGCCAGTTCATGCAGTAATCTTTCCAGTAAGCGAACCAGTCGAGGGCAGTCTCAGGCTTGCAGAAAAATTCCATTTCCATCTGTTCAAATTCTCTGGTACGGAAAATAAAGTTGCCCGGAGTAATTTCGTTTCTGAATGATTTACCTATCTGACAGATACCAATAGGAAGTTTTTTTCTGGTAGTCCTCTGAACGTTTAAGAAGTTTACAAAAATTCCCTGAGCAGTCTCCGGACGGAGATAAACAGTATTTTGAGAATCTTCTGTAATGCCCATAAATGTTTTGAACATAAGGTTAAACTGCTTTATATCTGTAAAGTTTGATTTTCCGCAGTTCGGGCATTTAATACCGTTATCGGAAATAAATTTTGCCATTTCTTCAAAGCTCCAGCCTGCGGGATTGGCGTCTGACTGGGATTCGATAAGCTGGTCTGCTCTGTGACGGGATTTGCATTCTTTGCAGTCCATAAGAGGATCGGAGAATCCGCCTACATGTCCGGAAGCTACCCATGTCTGGGGATTCATTAAAATAGCGCTGTCAAGTCCTACATTGTTTGGGTTTTCCTGTACGAATTTTTTCCACCATGCTTTTTTTATATTGTTTTTCAGTTCAACGCCTAAAGGACCGTAATCCCATGAGTTGGCAAGTCCGCCGTAGATTTCGGAACCGGCGTAAACAAACCCTCTGGATTTACAGAGATCGACAATTTTGTCCATAGATTTATCGTTGTTGGAAGTCATTTATTTATTCCTCGCTTTACTAATAATAATTCCATTTTATTTTACTCTAAAACAGCATAAAAGTCAAGGATTAGTTTTTCTGGGATACGGCTTTTCTACATCTGTCAGATCCAATAAATAATCAACGCTGGTTCCGAATAATTCGGATAAGATAATCAGTTGTTCAACTGTTGGATAACGTAAGCCTCGTTCAATTTTAGAATAATCGCTTTGGTCAATACCTGTTTTCATCTGTACTTGAAGTTGTGTTAAGCCTTTTTCAAGTCTTATTTTCTTTAATTTATGCATTTTTTTATGCTCCTTTACCAAAAATATCTATATTAATTATGTCATATTGCCTAATTGACAAATAGGTCGATTTACCCTATAATATAAATATGGTAATAATAACCAACATTAATTTTATTATACTTGAAAAAAGCATATATAATGCCAAGTAAGGATATATTTTTTTAATGTAATATGAAACGAGTTAAAGAACATTGCTTTACGGCAGCGCTAATGAGCGTTAGGGCTCTGCTAATCTCCCTTACCTCTTAATTGAGGTTATATATTTATGATCATGGTTAAATCAAATTTTTACAGTCCATCTCTTTGTTCAATGGAGACACGAGTGTTTTAGATTAGTTTTGAGGGTTAGCGTTGGTTCTTTAGCTCGTTTGATATTATATGTAAGCAGCACAAATATGTGCTGCTTTTTTTGAACTTAAGAGTTGTTTCTGTTCGACCTTATAGAAAGTATATAGTTGAAATAAGGACGTATAAAAGTTTTTGCTAAGCTTTTTTCAAAAAGCGTAAAAAAAGTATGGGAACCCCCTTTACAAATTAAAAAAAGTATGTTATAATAAAAAAGCTGTCGAGGTGTGGCTCAGTTTGGTAGAGCGCTGCGTTCGGGACGCAGAGGCCGTGGGTTCAAGTCCCGTCACCTCGACCAACCCCTTATTTTAAATTATTTTATTGTCTGTGATATCGTTATTAATTCTGGTGTCACAGCTTTTTTCTTAAATTTTAAGGAGAACTATTATGTTAAAAAAATTTTTGGCTTTTTCTATAACTGCAATTATGATTTTTTCATTGTCTGCCTGCGGAAATAAAGAGGCAGAAGAAAAAGGCGATTATTTGTCAGGAAACAAATGGGAAAGTACAGCAGGTATGCTGCTTGACCTTGACAAGGAAGGGACTTTTAAATTTTTCAAAGACAAGTCCGATAAGGAAGACAACTATTATTCCGGAACGTTTGAAGTAAAGAACGGCAGTGAAGCCGTTGAATATCTTGAAGAAGTTCATGCACTTCCGGCAGAAAGCCAGCGTTCGGCAATGGTTGGATTTGGAGTAGATGAAAATTATTACTATGCTCTTATTCTGACCAATAAAGAATGTATTGAAAACGGTGCAAATACTCTTTCTGAGGAGAACGAAGTTGCATATTACGGCTATTATATGCCCGATTATGAATATCTGAATCTTTATAGTCTTAAAACAATGAGTCAATATGAATTTTATAAAAAATGATAAAAAGGCGGATTTTCCGCCTTTATTTTTTGCATTTTTTTAGGCTTTGTGGTATAATTGTTACAATGAATATGGGGAGAGTGAACATATGGTACTTTATATAATTCTTTTTATTGTTTTATTAATAATCATACTTTTAGGCGTTGCTCTTATACGTGCTGTGCTGATAAAAAAAGAATGCGGCGACAGTAAGCCGTATGATATGGAAAAGGACGGAATTGACCCGAAGCTTCATGCCGAACATCTTTCACGTATGATTCAGGTGGCGTCTGTCAGTCGAAGAGGCAGCAATGACCTTACAAAAATCTATGAAATGCATAAGCGTCTTGAGGAGCTTTATCCGCTGATCCATAGTAAGCTTGAAGTAAAGGATATCGACGGCGCTCTCCTTTACCGCTGGAAGGGTAAGGATTCTGCAAAAGCTCCTGTGCTGCTTATGTCTCACCATGACGTGGTTGAAGCTGTAGGTGAATGGAAGTATCCTCCTTTTTCCGGAACTATCGCAGACGGCAGAATCTGGGGACGAGGTACTGTTGATACGAAAGGTGCGTTATGTGCAATACTGGAAAGTGTGGAATATCTTCTGTCAAAAGGATTTCAGCCTGAACGGGACTTTTACGTAGCTTCCTCCTGCAATGAAGAAATAACGGGAGACGGAGCAATTAAAACTGTTGAGTATATGTATAAAAAAGGCATCCGTCCGGAGCTTGTAATGGACGAGGGCGGTTCTGTAATGGGAAATATGATGGGGTGTGAAGCTAACTGCGCAATGGTCGGAATACTGGAAAAGGGCAGGGCAAACGTCAAGTTTATCGCTCATTCACATGGCGGTCATGCCAGTATTCCTTTCAGACACAATCCCTTTGCACGTCTTGCAAAGCTGATTAACAAGGTAGAAAGTCATCCGCCCTTTAAAGTGAAGCTTACAAAACCCGTTAAGGAAATGTATAAGGCGATGGCTCCTTATATGCCTTTTAAATATCGTTTTTTACTGGGAAATACGTGGCTTTTAGGTCCGATTATGCCTTACTTCATGAGAAAAATGGGAGGTCAGCCGGCAGCGTTGGTGTCTACGACTTGCGTATTTACAATGGCTGAGGGAAGTCACGGAGCAAATGTTATTCCGGAAACTGCAACAGCTACTGCAAATATGAGGTTTATGGTTCATGAACCGCTGGAAGCGTCCTTACATAAAATGCTTAAGCTTGCCAGAAAAAATGATATATGGATGGAAATGATAACAGGTTTTGATATTCCTCCGGCGGCGGACACAAAATGCTCTGCATATAAAAAGGTAGTCAAGCAGATCGAGCTGACATTTGGTGATATTCCCGTTATTCCTTATGTAATGCTTGCGGGAACGGACGCTCGTCACTATACGAAAATATGCGATTGCGTACTGAGATTCGTTCCTCTTACCATGACGGATGAACAAATGAAATCCGCCCATGCAGTCAATGAAAATCTTAATATTTCATCTCTTGCAAGAGCGGTCAATTTTTATACTGATTTTATTGAAAATTATGAAACCATACCGATCAAAACATGATAGATTCAATGTCCTCAAACGACATCTGAGGATGGAGCGTCATATTTATTCCGGCAGCAATCATTGATGCGGAACGTTCTATAAGACGGTCTATGTCACGGGGCGTTACCATCATATTGGGCATGCTGCCGGAAATTTTGTTTCCCGTATAATCATGGACTATTGTATGCATATCCACAACTGTGGGTACTCCGACCGCTATAACCGGAACGCCCAGTGTTGCTTTTGAAAGCTCACGGCGTTTGTTCTGAACGCCGCTTCCCGGAGAAATACCGGTATCTGAAAGCTGAATGGTTTTTCCAAGTCTGTTTATATCAGAACATGCAAGAGCGTCAACTGCGATAATTGCCTGTGGATCTATTTTTTCCATCAGACCGTCTATCAGTTCGGCAGTTTCTATACCTGTTTGTCCTAAAACTCCGCTTGCAAGTACGCCAACAGGGCGCAGACTGGTAAGAAAATCGTCCTCGTCTTTCAGTTCTTCCTTGAGATGACGTGTGGCAAGTATCTTTGAAGCCGTTTGCGGACCTAATGCGTCGGGAGTTATATCATTGTTGCCCAGCCCCACAACGAGTACTTTACCGTCGGGAACAAACTGTGAAAGCTCTTCTGAAAATTCCTCGCACATTTCACGGAAATCTTTTGAAAAACAACTGAATACACTGCCTTCAAGAGTAATATATTTTCCTTTTTTCTTGCCTATTTTTTCGCCGTGCTTATCCTCGGCAATATTTATTTCGGTAATTTTAAACGCTTTACCTCTTTCGATTTTGGTTATACCTTCGCTGATTTTTGCAGCGTTAATACTTTCCAGCGCTAAGTCGGTTCTTATACTCATTTTTTCTCCTTTCCTTGCACTATTAATAAAAAGTTGTGCATTATGCTTTAAATCAACCGTGTTTTTTCGTTATATTATTTTGAAATTGCCTATTGCATTTTAAAGTATAAAATGGTAAAATAATTATTAGTGTTGGTGCAGAGAATGCACAATACAGATGATCATTACATCTGTATTTTTTAAAACAACGGTCGTGTCCGGCTTTTTAAGTCTGCGTTGTTTTTATTCTATGCTACTTTTTCTGAATTATTATTTGTATTTTTGTCAATAATAGATTCAGATAATTCAATATTTTGTCAGGGAGGTGCAACGAAATGCCAAATATTAAATCCGCAATGAAGAGAGTTAAGGTTAACAAGACAAAGGCTGCCGCTAACAAGGCAAGAAAATCAAATCTTAAAACTGTTCTCAAGAAAGCTGATGCAGCTTGTGTTAACAACACAGCAGACAAGGCAGAAGCAATCAGAGTTGCTATAAAGAAAGTAGATCAGGCAGCTGCTAAGGGTCTTATGCATAAGAACTGTGCAAGCAGAAAGAAGGCTCAGCTGGCTAAGAAGCTTAATGCAGCTGGTTAATTATAAAAATCAGATTAATAATGCATGTAAAAAAGCGTGTTCTGAATGGACACGCTTTATTTTTTTAATTGTTTCAGTAAATATAAAAGCGTGCTCCGAAGAACACGCTTCTTTTATAATAGTTTTTCAACTGCTTTTGGAATTTCCGAGATTTCAGATACTGTTATATCCGCTTTGTCAAGCTCATGAGGTTCACAATAGCCGTAAGTACAGCCTATAGATTTAAGGTTATGTTTACATGCCGTTTCAATATCCAGATATCTGTCGCCTATAATGATAAAATCACCGATATGCTTTTTGGCAATACTTGTAAAAATTTCCGGCTTTGATTTGAAATCAAAATCTTCAGTACAATAAAAATCACAGTAGAATCTGTCAAGACGGTGTACTTTTCTGTGCGCTTCCATATAATCATGCATACAGTTGCTTAGAAAAATCAGATTATGTCCGCATTCCTTAAGATTTTGCAGTACTTCCTCAGCTCCGCTGTAAAGTACTGATTTTTCTTTGTTTATCAGTTCCATCATTGAATCGCCGATTATTTTACTGCAAGTATCTTTTTCACTTTGCGGCAGATCGGGCATAAATCTGTTCCACATATCCTTTACAGAATACCCCAGATAGCTGCTGACTTCCTCATAGCTGTATTCATGTATCGGTGCAAGTCCGTTATCTGTAAGGTATTTGTATCCGATATAAAAAGATGGGACATATATTTTTGCGCAGTCGTGGATAGTACCGTCATAGTCAAGAATAATATTAGCCATTATTTATCCATCTCTCTTATAAGGTTTACCATTTCAATAGCTCCGAGAGCACAGTCATAGCCCTTGTTGCCAGCCTTTGTACCGGCTCTTTCAATAGCCTGTTCAATGTTTTCGGTAGTAATAACGCCGAACATTACAGGAATATCGGAATTCATGGAAACTGCTGCAATTCCCTTTGATACTTCATTGCATACATAGTCATAGTGACTGGTTGAACCTCTTATAACTGCTCCCAGACAAATCACAGCGTCATATTTACCGCTGTTAGCCATTTTCTTTGCAATAAGAGGGATTTCAAAAGCTCCCGGCACCCATGCAACGTCAATGTCGTTTTCGTTTACGTTGTGTCTTTTCAGACCGTCCAGAGCTCCTCCTAAGAGCTTTGATGTAATAAATTCATTGAATCTTGCGGCAACAATACCGATTTTAATGTTTTCTGATACAACTTTTCCTTCAAATACGTTCATTTTTCATTACTCCTTTATTAATAATTTAAAATATGTCCCATTTTTTTCTGTTTGGTTTTCAGATAGAATTCATCATACTCGGTAATGTCCATCTGAATGGGAACACGTTCGCTTATTGTCAGACCAAAGTCTGATAGTCCCTCTATTTTAAGAGGATTGTTTGTAAGAAGTCTCAGAGATTTTACTCCAAGGTCACGCAGAATCTGTGCGCCGATGTAATATTCTCTCAGATCCTCGTCAAAACCTAAGGCAAGATTAGCTTCAACGGTATCCATACCCTGATCCTGCAAAGCGTAGGCTTTAAGTTTGTTGATAAGTCCTATACCACGTCCCTCCTGACGGAGATAGAGAAGAATACCCCTGCCTTCTTTTTCGATTTGAGTCATGGCTGCGGCAAACTGTTGACCGCAGTCACATTTGATTGAACCGAAAGCATCACCTGTAAGGCATTCGGAATGAACACGGCAGAGAACATTTTCACCGTCTCCGATATCGCCCTTTACCAGAGCAACATGATGTTCTCCGTTAAGCTTGTTCATGTAGCCGTAGGCCTTGAAATTGCCGTATTTAGTGGGCATTTTTGTAACTGCCGCACATTCCACAAGCTTATCATGTACCTTTCTGTACTGCTGTAATGCCTTGATAGTAATAAATTTCAGACCGAATTTTTCAGCCATCTGAATCAGCTCGGGAGTTCTCATCATAGTACCGTCATCACGCATTATTTCACAGCAAAGACCGCATGCTTTAAGTCCGGCAAGCTTTAAAAGGTCGACCGTAGCTTCAGTATGACCGTTTCTTTCCAGTACACCATTTTTCTTGGCAAGAAGAGGGAACATGTGTCCCGGACGTCTGAAATCTTCAGGTTTTGCATTTTCGTCAACGCATTTCATTGCAGTTACCGAACGTTCAGCGGCGGATATACCGGTTGTGGTGCTGATATGGTCGATTGAAACTGTAAATGCGGTTTCGTGATTGTCGGTGTTGTCATCCACCATTTGAGGCAGACGAAGCTTTTTAATGTATTCATGGCTCATTGGCATACAGATAAGTCCCTTAGCGTGCATAGCCATAAAATTAACGTTTTCAGTAGTGGCAAATTCCGCCGCACATATAAGGTCACCTTCGTTTTCACGATCCTCGTCATCTGTAACAAGGATCAATTTGCCCTGTCTTAAATCTTCAAGGGCTTCTTCGATAGTATTGAATTCAAACATAATATTTACCTCCCTAAAATCCTGCATTTGCAAGAAATTCTCTGGTTATTCTGCTTTTTGGTTTTTCATCGTGATTAAAGTTCAAAAGTTTTTCGACATATTTGCCCACAAGGTCATTTTCAAGATTTACTGTATCTCCCGGCTTTTTTTGTGAAAGTATAGTTTCTTTTGCAGTATGGGGGATGACGGAAACGCTGAAACTGTCTTTTAAGACTTCGGCAACGGTCAGGCTTATACCGTCTATCGCCACTGAACCTTTCTCTATTATATATTTCATAATACTGCTGTCTGCGGAAATTGTGTACCACACAGCATTATCATCTTTTTTTATATTGGTTATGATGCCTGTTCCGTCAACATGACCTGCAACAATATGTCCGCCGAACCGTCCGTCTGCTGCCATGGCACGTTCCAGATTAACAGGACTTCCGGATTTAAGTTCCGACAGGGAGCTTCTGTGAAAGGTCTCGTTCATAACGTCGGCAGTGAAAGTATTTCCGGATATTTCCGAGGCGGTCAGGCACACGCCGTTTACTGCGACGCTGTCGCCTATTTTAAGGTCGGAAAATATTTTTTCAGCAGAAATTGTAAGTTTTGCTTCAAGAGGGTTTCTGCGGACTGCCGATATTGTTCCGATTTCTTCAATTATTCCTGTGAACATTTAGTAACCTCCCATTCTATTAAAATATCGTTTCCAAAGTATGTTATTTCGGGACTGCAAAGAATTATTCCGCTGTCCGGCGAATCAAAGCCCATACCGCCTACAGGGGAGGGAGCGGATTTTCCTCCCAATATTTTCGGGGAAATATAAGCTTGTATCCTGTTTACGATTCCCGACTGCAAAGCACTGAAATTAAGCTCACCGCCGCCCTCAAGAAGAATACTGTCGATTTTTTCTTCACCTAGTTTTTTCATAAGATATATTAGGTCGACATGTCCCTTATCTGACGGAGTTTGAATTATTTTTATTCCCATTTGTTCATAAGCTTGTGTATTTTCAGCGTTTTCAAGACATGCGATAATTGTAGGAACGTCCTTTGCGGTTTTGACTATATTGCAGTCTAAGGGCGTTTTCAGATGGCTGTCGCATATTATTCTTATGGGGTTTCTGCCATTTTCAAGACGGCAGGTGAGCATTGGATCGTCCTTTAAAACAGTATTTATGCCAACCATGATTCCCGAATATCTCAGTCTGCTTTTCTGAACGTCATGACGTGACTGTTCATTGGAGATCCATTTTGATTTTCCTGAGACTGATGCAATTTTTCCGTCGGCAGTCATGGCATATTTCATAACAACATAAGGTGTTTTGTGGGTTATATAATGAAAAAAAACACGGTTTAGTTTATCGCAGTCTTCTTTTAATATTCCCGTTTCCACTTCAATGCCGTGATTGCGGAGAATTTCTGCTCCTTTTCCGGCAACAAGAGGGTTGGGGTCGTCCGAACCCATATATACTTTTTTTATTCCGCTGTCGATTATCGCCTGAGTACAGGGAGGCGTTTTGCCGTAATGGCAGCATGGCTCAAGAGTAACATATATTTCTGCACCCGCCATATCCTCAGTACATTTTAAAATAGCGTTTCTTTCGGCATGAAATTCTCCGTATCTGTGGTGATGATCCTTTGAGATTATTTTGCCGTCCTTTACTATGACCGCTCCCACCATTGGATTGGGATTTGTAAATCCCATACCCTTTTTTGCTTCCTCCAGAGCGACGCTCATATAATCTTCTTTAGTCATTTTAACAGCTCTCCTTAAAACAGAAAATGCCCTGAAAATAAATCAGGGCATAAGTTTATAAATTTGACGGAAGATATAAAAAACTCTGAAATGCCAAAAACACTTCAGAGGGCAATAACATTATAAATGTCTTCTTCCATCCAGACTTTACTGTCGGTTTCGGAGTTTCACCGAATCGTGCGCTTTACGCTTGCGGACTTTACCGCCGGTAGGGAATTCAACCCTGCCCTGAAGACTATGTTAAATTTTAAATAAAGTATATCACAATGAACCGCGTCTGTCAATAGGCTTTACGGTGTTTAGCAGTAAAATTTTTCAAGATCCAGAAGCTTTTTCTTTATATCAAGACCGGCAGCATAGCCTGTAAGACTGCCGTTTGCACCGATAACTCTGTGACAGGGGATCATTATAGCTATGGGATTTTTATTGTTTGCGTTACCTACAGCTCTTGCACCGCCGGACTTACCTATTTTTTCGGCAATTTCTCCGTAGCTTGTCGTTTGACCGTATGGAATTTCAGTCAGGGCTTTCCATACCTTTCGTTGAAAATCAGTACCGTCCGGCTTTAAAGGTACTGTAAAAACTTTTCTGTCTCCCTTGAAATATTCCTGAAGCTGATTTACAGCTTCGGAAATCAGCGGAGTTTTTTTATTGACGTATTCAGATTTTCCAAAGTGAACGGCTTTTATATAGTTTTCATCTGCAATAACAGTGATTTCTCCTATATCTGATATAAATGTATAATAAAACACAAAATCATCTCCCGAATCCTATTATACATTTAATATTATCTGTTGTAAAGTTTATTCCGAAATTTTTATTTTATAGTAGAAATTCAGATTGGGAATAAGATCTTCCCATGTACGGTTTTCTGAAATTCCTCTGGCGTTTATGCTTTTTTCTATTCCGAATACGTCCGCTTTCATTCCTGTTACCGTTTTTGCAATAGTTTTTGCACAGAGTCCCGAAATTTGTTCTGCGACGTTTTTCTTTACTGATTCACGGTCAATATCGTTTTCTTCAGCGTTGCCGTTTATTTTTATTTCAACAGTAATATTTATTTTATCGTCCTGCTTTTCAGCGGTAATTTTTGTACTGCTTTTCCGTACATAAAAATCAACATTTCTGCCGTTTATGTCAAGAGGAAGATAAATGTCTTTAATACCGCCGTTTAACCAGCAAAGTCCTTTTGATTCATCACGGGAGAGAATACCGATCAGTTTTTCCCCGTTTATTACGGACATATAAATCTCGCCGTCTTTATATACGGGAACGGCCGCCTTGCAGTCAACGCCGAGTAGATCGTCAATAACTGAGCTTATATTTTTTTTGACAATAATCCCGCTTCTGCTGCTGCTGTCAATTATCTCCGGAAGAAAATCACTTTCAGATTCGGCGACAAGTCCGGCGGCGTTTTCAGGTACGCATATTACTGAGCATGAAGGGGAAATACGGTTGTTCTGCAAAAGTGAACTCAGGTTTTTATATATATTTTCCGGACTTGCGGCAAACAGCTCCAGATGTCCGGCAAACAAATTTTTTCCCTGAGTTCTTTCTGAATCGGCAATTGCCGAAAACAAAGTTGTGCCTTGACCTGTCAATACTTCATCGCTGCCGTAAAGCTGTAAAGATATAGTTTGAACGTCGTTGCAATCAGCTCCTATTGTTCTTATAAAGCCTTTGTCTCTTACTTCGGATCTGCCGGAACAGCCGCTAAGCGTCAGCAGAAGCAGAAACGGCGGAATCAGACGTTTTGCTTTCATGTTTTAACTTCCTCCTTGTATACATTATAATGGGAACTATCACAGCCAGCAGTAATATTAATATGCCTGTTACGGCGGTCAGATCAATGTCCAGAATATTTACGGCTGACGACGCTCCGAGCATCAGTACGGTTGAAAGGAGAGTATTGTATTTCAGATCCGGAAAGATCTCCTTTATAAGCATTGAGCAAAGTACTATCTGAAGAGTTACGGTCATTACACATAGCATAGTAAACAAAATCATATATAAAGAGTCTGCTCTTTGAATACTGAAAGGCTGGGAGTAAGCGCCTGCTGAGAAAAACGGATAATCGGAAAGTTCCATGATTCTTCCCAGCACAGTTATTTCTATAACCGCAATAAGCTCTGTCAGAATAAATTTACCGGTAAAAAATGCAGTTATGCTTTTGGATCTTGGCTCAGGAACGAATTCCAGAAGAACAAACATCATTACAAGCTCGCCGGACGAACAGAATTCCCGTATAACAGATTCGGTTATTTCTTTAAAATCTGCATTAGGAGCAAAATTTGAAAGTTCTGCTTTAGGGTATGCGCCGAGTATCATTACAAAAAGAGAAAAGATAATAAGTCCAAGCATAATTGTTGCATATCTGTTAAAGGACTTTATTCCCATTGACGCAGTATAAATACATACGGCTGCAAGTATGATTGCTCCGGCAAGGCTGCTGTCTATGGGAAAGTATACGCTTTTAGTAACTCCCCAGAGATTACTGAAGGAAACCGAGCCCCATAAAATAAAAAACAGGAAGTAAAGAAATTTGCCGAACTTGCCGAAAAGCATTTCTTTTTTCAGTGAAAAATTCTTTTGTCTGTAAAGAGCCAGCATAGGTAAAACTGCCGCAAGCTGAAGAAGTATTGAAATCGCTGCCCCGGCCATTTGTCCGGCATCCGACGGATGTACAGAGCATATAATACTGAACATTCTTATTCCTATTAAAACGGCAAAAAGCTGACTGTGGCTAATTCTGTTCATGAAGATCCTCCACTGTAAAATCATTATTCTGCATTTTCTTGAAACCTGACCGTACCGCTGTATCTCCCATAGCTTTTTTTATAAACGGAGCAAAAGGTGCGGTGTAAGGAAAGCCGTAATCCTCTGTGGCACACATATTGAAAAGAACGGCAGCGCCCAACAGGCTGATCCCGTAAAGACCCCAGATTCCTCCGCAGATCACAAAAACTATTCTCAGTATCGTAATGCTTTGAGTAAGCTCAGGGATAACAAAACCGCTTACTACCGATAATGCGGCAACTGTAAGAAGAGGAGTGCTTATCAGTCCCGACTGTACGGCGGAATCTCCTATTATAATTCCGGCAACGATGCTGACTGCTCCGCCTACTGCTTTAGGAAGCCTTAGTCCGGCTTCTTTTATGATTTCATACATTATAAGAACGCCTATGGTTTCGGCAACTATAGAAAACGGTGCGTTTTCTTCTGATTGCGAAAGTAACACAAGAAGAGTACTGTTTAAAAGTTCGGGGTGATGCATGGCAACGGCGACATAAAACGCGGGCAGTAAAACCGACAGAAAAAACGCCCCATACTTAAGCCATCTTATAAATGTACCGAAATAAGGTTTGAAATTATAATCGTCAACAGTCTGGAAATTGTCACTGACAAGTTTTGGTATGATAAGCGCATATGGATTGCCGTCTACCAGAATGGCAACACGGCCTTCAATAAGCTTGGAACATAATACGTCCGGACGTTCAGTCATACCTACAGAGGAAAAAATCCGATGTTTGCCTGATTCGATAAACGGCTGAATATAACCGGTTGAAAGAATGGATTCAAGTTCAGTTTTATTAAGGGAATCCATAATACGTTTTATGAGCTTTTTGGGAACACGGTCAGACATGTAGCAGATACAAAGGTCTGTTTGACTTTTATCTCCCAGAACAAAAAGCTTCTGGACAAGTACGGGAGATTTGATTTTTCTTCTTATCAGGGACATATTAGTACGTATGACTTCAACAAATCCCTCGTGAGACCCTGTTAGGTTGTTTTCGCCTGACGGTTCGTTAATGCCCCTTGATTCGTACCCCTGAACCCCGAAAGCGAGTACGTAATCTGCTCCGTCTGCTGCAAGCAGAGCAAAACCGGAATTCAGCAGACGGAAAAAGTCTTCATAGTTATATGCTGTGGGACGGTCTATGGATAACAGCATTTTTCCGTTTATGTGGCTTAACAGTGCTTCGGCGCTTTTGTCAGGCAGATCTATTTTCATTAAAGGGTGAAGAATGAGTTCGGTAATCGTGGCGGTGGAAACAAGTCCCTCGCAGCAGAAAAGGCAAGCTTTTAAGCCGCTTATTTCAACCTCATTTATAAGTACGTCTGAGCTTTCACCTGAAATTTCTTTTATTTTTTTAATATTTTCGGATAAATCAGGTATTATAGGTATATTTTTTAAGATACTCTGCTTCATATAATTCTCCGTTCTCCGGCGGACCGGTTATATTTCACAGGTTATTATTGCCTGAAATGTGCAAAAAATACAATACATAAAAATAAAAAAGTCAAGAATCTGAAAAAATATGGGTATATAAAAGTGAGTTTTGTTAAAAAAACATAATAAAATGAAAAGCGGCTTTATCCAAAATAAACAAATATATTAAATATTCAAAAAAAACACTTTACATAACAGTATTTATAGAGTATAATATAAAAAAGAATTTATTCGGAATAAATTTGAGAAATCTTGGATTTGTAAAAGATATCTATTGACTTTTTTAAAAACATAGATTATAATATAAGTACAGCATGTTTGTCATATCTGCAAAATTTATATATTACATGTTAAAAAAATATAGTGTAATTTGCAAAATGACATTAAATCGACTTTTATTCATTATATTCAACAATTCAGAGTGATTTATTTTAGAAAATTATACAAAAAAGTTCTGAACCTATTGACTTTAACACTGTCATAATTTATAATTGTAATGTGATTTAGATTGCGAGTATAATTAAAGAGATGTACAGAGCAAGTATCTCTTTATTATATATTATTTTTTATGTTTTATTAGAAAAGGAGGAAAACGCAAATGAGAACAAAAAAACTTTTAGCAGGCGTATGCGCTTCACTTATGATCGCTGCTTCTGCTATTACGACTGTTACAGCTGCTGAAAGCGTAAACGTTACTATAGGTAACGCAACAGCTGCGCCAGGCGAAACGTTTACGGTAAAGATGGAGCTATCAGATATACCGTCTGCCGGAATTAACGCATGTGATTTTGGTATCAAGTATGATTCATCAGTTCTGACAATTGACGACGTTGCTTTAGGAGATCTGGCAAAGGGTGACGACACTTCGGTTGAGGGCATGCCTGACCCGTTTGTTTACAATATTGAGGACAATCTGGTTTGTGTAACTTATGGTGTAGGTACATCTAACACTGATTTTTACATGACAGGCTCAGGTACATTCCTTACAATTTCCGGTACTGTAAGCAAATCGGCAGCTCCAGGTACAAAATCCGATTTGGAAATTGTTGCTGTTGACAGACTGACAACTCCTACATCTTCATCAGTAAATGATGAAATAATTTTTGGATTATACGGTTCAGATGAAGAAGTGATTGTTTATGATCCTACAATTACTAACGGTTATGTTGAGGTTGAAGGCGAAGCAACAACTGAAGAGTCCACCGGAAATACAGGAACTTCAATTGACTTTGGCGAGGTTACGCTTATGGGTGATACAAACCGTGATGATGTTATAGACAGTACGGATATTGTTGTATTAAATAAATATCTTTTAAATAAAGTTCAGTATCCGCTTCAGGACAGTTCAGCATATGCAAACGGAGACTGCGATAAAGATAAGGATTTAACTACAAAGGATAGTTTGTTTATTATTCAGCATGTTCTTGGAATTGAACTGTTAAATTGATTGCCTTTAAGCCGTTCGGCTTAATATAAAAGGGGGATCACCCAAAAAAATAATGTTAGTTTGTTGAGGATAACAAACAGAAAGGAAAAATAGTGATGAAGAAAGGTAAATTTCTTTCTATCTTAACAACTGTTGCTATGGCTGGCAGCATGGTGTTAAGTGTCGTACCTTTTACAGCTTCTGCTTATGTCGGTGACGTAGTTGATACAGCGGGCAAATTTTCTATGACTGCTGATCAAACTAATTTCACACTGGATGAAATTAAAGCAGGCGCTACTGCAAAAGTAAAGGTACATTTTACAGGCGATGTGTCTGGTGAAAAAATGTTAAGTCTTGAGAGTAAATTTGATTGCAGCGACAGTGACTGGAAGGTTGTTCCAACAAATATGACACTCCCGTACCCATGTCAGATTGCTAATGACAAGGGATCTAAGCCTAGTAGCTTTAGAAAAGATTCTACAAATACATCCAGTATCTGGACTAAGGATTTTCCGGCTGATCCAGACAGTGCCAGAGGAAACCCGATTTCATATGCATTGAAAGTAGAATTAGAGGGCGGTTACCAACCAGGCGCATATCCGATTTTTAAATACATAACAGATGAAACAATCGGATACATTAAACCGGGTGAAGGCGATGCAGTTTGTGAATTTGATGTAGAATTCCCAACAGATTTGGCTGAAGGCGAATATACTATTGATTTTATGGATGCTCGTTGCGTTATTGATTTACATCGTGGTGGTGTAGATTTGGCAGACGCATTCCCAGAAACAACAGGCATTACATTTACAATTGGTGATAAGGCTGAAACTACACCGGCTGTAACAACACCAGCTGTAACAACAAAGGCTACAACTGTTAGCACATCAGATAACAGAAATTACATTGACGAATTTAAGTTATCTGCTGAAAAGGTAAAAGCAGAAGCCGGAGCAGACGATGTTGTTGTAGCAGTTTATTGTGATACAAACGAATATCTGATTGAAGCTCTTGAATTTAAGATGAGCTATGATAAGTCAGTACTTGAACTTACAGAAATAGAAATTCCGGAACTGTGCGGTTTGGATCCTGCAGCTATTGATACGGCTATATCGACTGGAGTATTATCATATAAGCAGGTTGGTGAAGGCCAGATTACAAACTATCCGGAAGATCCTATTGCATTACTTCACTTCAAGGTTAGTGCTGATGCATCCGGTGAAATTCCTGTAAAAATCGTAGGCGCTACAAGAGATGTTCCAGTATGCTTACAGAAATATTGGCCAGCACCAGATTGGCTATACGATTATCTTACACCTGTTGTAACTGACGGTGCAATCATTATTGACGGCGATGTTACAACACCGGCTGAGACAACACCAGCTGTAACAACAGTTAGCACAACAAAGGCTACAACTGTTAGCACAACAAAGGGTTCAGTGGATACAAATGTTTCAGTTTCTGTTTCAGCATCTGCATCCGCATCCGCATCAATTTCAGTATCTGTTTCTAATGTAGTATCAGTTTCGATTTCTGCAGTAGAAGGTAGCATAGTAACAGTTCCAGTAGCTTCTGCATCCGCATCAGCTTCTGCATCTGCATCAGCGTCAGCTTCTAAGGAAGTATCAGTATCTGTTTCTAATGTAGTATCAGTTTCGATTTCTGCAGTAGAAGGTAGTATAGTAACAGTTCCAGTAGCTTCTGCATCTGCATCGGCTTCTGCATCTGCATCCGCATCCGCATCAGCGTCAGCTTCTAAGGAAGTATCAGTATCTATTTCTAATGTAGTATCTGAAAAGGTTTCAGTATCCGTATCAGTATCTGAAAAGGTATCTGTATCAGTATCAGTTGTTACAGGAAAAGAGGGTGAAATAATAACAGTTCCAGTAGCTTCTGCATCCGCATCAGCATCTGCATCAGCATCTGAAGTAGTTTCAGTATCTGTTTCAGTTTCTGAAAAGATTGTATATGTTGTTAGCACTCCAGTTAGTACAACAGGCGGCGGTCAAACAACGACAGTTGCTATTTCAATTGATACAAGCGAAATTGACGCTAACGGCAGCAACCTCCAGTGGTACTATGCAGATGAAAAGGAATTTGTAATTGACGGTATTAAGGTATTCGTTGACGGTAAAGAAGTTGACGCAGAAGATCTTATTACTTTTGATACAACTCCTGAATCAACATACGATGGCAAGACATTTGATTATGTAGTTCCATTCGTTGTAACTGTAGGCGATCAGACAGCTGAAGGTACAATTAAGGCTAAGATCGGTCAGCGCGGTGACGCTAACTGTGACCATAAGTTAAGCGCTATGGATGCTTCTTACATTGCATTCAACTTGGCTCAGCTTGATGATTCCAAGAAGACTATCCTGACCAAGGAAGATGGCTTCGGCGTATTCCTTGCTAACTCTGATGAAGGTATGAAGGACGGCAAGTATGCACCATATGATCTTGCTGCAAAGGATGCGGCAACACTTGCTAACTTCCTTGCTCGTTCAGCATTCGAAAAGGATTTAACACTTTACGATGTAGCTATTCTTAAGAAGTAATTAGCTTAATTTATTAATTTGCTTTGTTTTCGCAGGGACCGGAAAAGGTCCGGTCTCCTGCTTAACAAATATAGAAAAGAAAGGAAAAAATTTAAAATGAAGAAAAATGTATTTTCAAGAACACTTGCAGTACTTGCTTCTACAGCAGTACTTGGTGCAGCATCAATGATTTCTGCTAGCGCAGCAGGCGAGGCTATTAGCCTTTCAGACGTTGTAGGTCAGCCTGGCGAAACAGTTACTATGCCAATAGCAGTATCTGCTAATAATGATTGTAACTCTTTTGATCTGCTCGTAGCTTGGGACGATGCAACTCTTACAGGTTCAGCAGCTACATTCTCAGGCTGCAATGGTGACACTGTACTTGGCGACCAGATGGTTTCAGTAGTTGGTTACACAAGCTCAACTATGGCTGACGGTGCAGTTGCTAGTATCAACTTCACAATTCCTGAAGACGCTGAAGATGGTCAGGTTTATAATGTTACTATTAGCTCCGTGACATCATTCTCTACAGCAACAGACGGTGACGTAGCAGTTGACAGCTTATCTTTATCAAACGGTACAATCACTGTTGAAATTCCAGAAGAAACAACAGAAGCTCCTACAGAAGAAGCTACAACAGAAGCTCCTACAGCTGCTCCTACAGAAGAGGCTACAACAGCAGCAGCTACAACAGCTGCTCCTAAGAAGACAACTGGTTCACCTAAGACAGGTGTAACAGGCGTTGCAGTTGCAGTTGCAGGTCTTGTAACAGCAGGTGCTACAGCAGTAGTTCTTAAGAAGAGACACTAATTTTTAATTAATGTTCTTATAAAAAGCTCTCCGTAAAGGAGAGCTTTTTTTATTTCCCATTATTATAAATAGTATAAAAAAAAGAACGCATTTGCGTTCTTTTTACTTTTTTTCATTGGGAATCCAGTCGATCCCGCCCCAGCCATCTATATTAGCACGCCGCATAGCTCCGAAAATACGGTCGGAAAAACCTTTATTGGTTTTGTCCATTTCGGAAATAAATTGTTTAGTGCTTTCACGGTTAGTATGACCATCTGCCGGACATTTTGATTTAACAATATTTAAATTGTTTTTTATTGCAGCTTTTTTGATTTCCTTTTCAGGAGCAAAAACCATCGGTCTGATAAGAGTAAGATTTTTTCTTGATAAATAGCTTTTTGGGGAAAAGCAGCCTATACGGCCTTCAGTAAATAAATTCATTATAAATGTTTCAACTGCGTCATTAAAATGATGTCCGAGAGCAATTTTATTACAACCGTACTCAATTGCGGCATCATGAAGGGCGCCGCGACGCATTCTGGCACATAAACTGCATGGATGACTTTCTTTGCGTACGTTAAAAACAATTTCACCAATATGAGTAGGGATAATATGGCATTCAACGTCAAGATTACGGCACATTTCTTCAATAGCCGCATAATTTCCCGGAACTCCGTCAAATTGCGGATCAAGTGTAATACTTACAATGTTGTAATCAATGCCGATAAAACGACGCAGCATAACGAGTCCGTTTAATAGAACAAGACTGTCTTTGCCGCCGGAAACTCCTACAGCAATGACGTCGCCGTCAGAAATAAGATCAAATTCCTGAATGGCTTTTCGCATATATCCTAACATTTTCTGCATAGTAAACTCCAATCTGAAAAAGTTAATTTGTATATATTATACAACATTTTCAAGATTTTTTCAATTATACTTGAAAAAAAATTGAAAACAATATATACTATAATAAAAAAGGAGAAAGGATATTAATATGAAAACAATTTTAGTTACCGGCGGAACAGGATTTATTGGCAGTCATACTTGCGTTGAACTTCTTCAGGCAGGGTATAATGTGATTATTTTGGATAATCTTGTTAACTCTAAGGAGTCAAGTATAGATAGAATTAAGCAGATAACTGATCGTGATGTTAAATTTTATAAAACTGATTTATTGGATTTTGAAGGCACAAAGCGTGTTTTTGAAGAAAATGATATTGATGCGGTTATTCATTTTGCAGGATTAAAAGCAGTTGGGGAATCAGTTGAAAAGCCGCTGGAATACTATGAAAACAATATCGGCGGAACGCTTAATCTTATCAAGGCAATGAGAGAGGCAAACTGCAAAAATATTGTATTTTCATCTTCAGCGACGGTTTACGGCGTAAACAATAAAGTTCCGTATACTGAGGACATGCCTACATCGGCAACTAATCCTTACGGTTATACAAAGGTAATGATAGAACAGATTTTGAATGATATGACGGTTTCCGATAAGGATTGGAGCGTTGTTGCGCTGAGATATTTTAATCCTATCGGCGCACATGAAAGTGGTCTCATAGGAGAAGATCCAAATGGAATACCAAATAATTTAGTGCCCTATATAGCGCAGGTTGCTCAGGGAAAACTGGAGCATCTTCGTGTATTCGGAGATGATTATGAAACGCCTGACGGTACAGGGGTACGTGATTATATTCATGTTACGGATCTTGCAAAAGGTCATATTGCAGCGCTTGAATATGCAGCAGCACATAAAGGCTTTCAGCCTGTAAATCTCGGTACAGGCAAAGGAAGCAGTGTTATGGAAGTAGTTAAGGCATACGAAAAGGCGTGCGGAAAAAATATTCCTGTTGTGGTTACACCCAGACGTGCAGGTGATATTGCCGAGTCTTACGCTGAAACAGATCTTGCTAAGAAGCTTCTTAATTGGGAAGCTAAGCTTGATATTAATAAAATGTGTGCAGACAGCTGGAATTTTACAGTTAAAAATCCTGACGGATTAAAATAAATAATTGGAGGTTTGTTATGAAAAAGCATATTGAAATTGAGGGAATGTCCTGCGAGCATTGTGTAAAAGCTGTTAAAAATGTACTTGAAGAGCTTGGCGGTACTGATATTACTGTAGATCTCAGCGGCGGTTTTGCGGAAGCTGAAATCAGCGCTGATGATAATAAAATTATTGAAGCTATTGCCGAAGAAGAATTTGAAGTAGTAAAAATAGAAAATATATAACAAAAAAGGGCTTACTTAATGTACGCCCTTTTTAATTGCTGTGGTTTTATGCGTCTGCCTTGAAATTTCTCAGTCTCAGTGCGTTTGAGAGAACGGATACCGAACTTAAGCTCATTGCAGCGGCGGCTATCATCGGATTGAGAAGCGGTCCGCCGAAAATGTGAAGCAGTCCCATAGCTATAGGAATACCTAGAACGTTATATCCGAACGCCCAGAAAAGATTTTGTTTGATATTTCTTATTGTAGCATGACTTAATTTAATTGCAGTATTGACTCCTTCAAGACTTCCGTTCATTAAAACAATATCAGCGCTTTCAATAGCAATATCAGTACCCGAACCTATCGCAATGCCCACATCTGATTGTGCAAGGGCAGGAGCGTCGTTGATACCGTCTCCCACCATAGCGGTAATTTTTCCGCTTTCCTGAATCTTTTTTATTTCCGCAGCTTTATCTTCCGGAAGTACTTCATAGATAACGTTCTTAATACCGGCGTATCCGGCAATTGTAAGAGCAGTCTGCTTATTGTCCCCTGTAAGCATAACGGTATTGATTCCTTTATTTTCAAGCTTGCTTACTGCGCTGCGGCTGGTTTCTTTGATTTGATCGGATATAGCAATAATACCTGCGGCTTTGCCGTCGACAGCGCAGATAACGGCGGTTTTGCCTTGATTTGCAAAGGTTGTAATTTGTGAAATAAAATCATCTTTAATTTTATATTCATTCATCATTTTTTCGTTGCCAATAATGATCTGTTTACCGTTGACAACTGCTTTTATTCCCATTCCGGAGATAGATTCAAAGTTTTCCGCTTCAGGTATCGTTATATTTCTGCTGTTAGCTTCTTTTACAATACTGTCGCCTAATGGGTGTTCTGAAAGCTTTTCGGCAGCTGCGGCATAGAGCAGTAAGTCATTTTCATTAATACCGTTTGTTTTAATGTCAGTAACGACCGGTATGCCTTCTGTAATAGTACCTGTTTTGTCGAATACAACTGTATTTATTTTATGAGCGTTTTCGAGTACTTCGCCGCCTTTTATGAGAATACCGTTTTTAGCGCCTTGGCCTGTAGCAATCATTATAGCGGTAGGAGTAGCAAGTCCCAGAGCGCATGGGCAGGCGATGACAAGTACTGAAATAAAGATAGTTATGCAGAAATCGTTGCTTTCTCCGGCAATTTTCCACCCCACAGCGGCTATAATTGCCAGTAAGATTACAGCCGGTACAAAATATGCTGAAATAACGTCAGCAAGTCTTGCGATCGGAGCTTTTTTGCCCTGTGCTTCTTCAACAAGTTTAATTATCTGTGAAATTGCTGTATCTTCACCTATTTTTTCGGCAGTGTATTCAATATAGCCGTTTTTATTTACTGTAGCGCCGATGACTTTGTCGCCGACGTTTTTGGTTACCGGCATGCTTTCACCTGTTAGCATGGATTCGTCAACAGAGGTAGTTCCTAGGGTCACAGTACCGTCAACCGGAAATTTCTCACCGGGTTTTACAATTACCGTATCGCCGATTTGTACAAGCTCGGATTTGACTTGAAGTTCCTTTTTGCCTCTTCTTACAGTTGCGATCTTAGGGGAAAGTTCCATAAGTTCTTTAATTGCCTGTGAAGATTTTCCTTTTGACAGTGATTCAAGATATTTTCCCAGAGTGATAAGTGTAAGAATAACGGCAGCGGATTCAAAATAAAGTTCCATAGCCATATGCTCATGACCGTTTTTTATTTTGGTAATGGCAAAAATACCGTAAACTACAGAGGAGAGAGTACCTACTGCAATAAGGCTGTCCATATTAGGACTAAGTCTGAACAGGTTTTTAATACCCTTTAAATAGAACATGTAACCGGTAGCCATAACCGGAATAGTAAGCGCAAGCTGTATAATCGCAAAATTCAGCGGATTTTCCATAGGATCAATTATTTTCGGCAGAGGCATTCCCACCATGTGTCCCATACTGATAATAAGAAGAGGAACGGTAAAAATCATAGATATGATAAAGCGTATCAGCAGCTTTTTGTGTGCCGGCATTTCAGACTTTGCGTTTTTTCCGGCAATATTATACCCTGCTTTTTTTATGGCAGACACTATTTCGCTTTCATTTATGTTTTTATCATCAAAACTGACATATAGCTTCTCAGCGGCAAAGTTGACGTTAGCCTTATCTACACCGTTAAGTTTGTTCAGAGTTCTTTCAATACGGCCTGCACAGGCAGAGCATGTCATGCCCGTTATCTGATAGCTTTTTTCCATATGGTATCCTCCATTATTCAATGTTGTTTTTAATTATTATAACCAATAATTATTAATTTTTCAAATTTGTTAGTGTCGGGAAACATTTTTATAAATACGGTAAAATAATCGTTAAATTCTACAAATATTGTAAAAAAGACCTTTTTCACGTTGCATTGTTAATGGAAATGTGATAAAATATAGTAATATTTAAGGTGACGTTAATGTTAGAAGCGTATGAATGGAGATTATTATGAACGAATCAATGTTATGGTATAATAATGTTGCGGAAAATTTTGACAGCGCTCTTCCGGTGGGCAACGGACGCATCGGAGGAATGGTTTACGGACGTACCGAACATGAGCTTATACAGTTAAATGAAGATTCCGTGTGGTCGGGAGGCAAAAGAAACAGAAATAATCCGGACGCACCCGAGGGGTTAAAGGAAGTAAGAGAACTGCTTAAACAGGAGAGAATTCCCGAAGCAGAGGAAATTGCGTTCAGGAAATTACAGGGTGTATCTTCGGAAAGCCGTCATTATATGCCGTTAGGCAATCTTAATATAGATATGAAGCTTGACGGACGTGCAAAAGAATACAAAAGAGGTCTTGATCTGGAAAATGCAGCAGCATTTACGGAATTTTTGTCGGGAGAAACAAGATACAGACGGGAGGTTTTTGTATCTGAACCTGATAATGTTATGATTGTTCACATTTCTTCGGAAAACGGTACTGTAGAGCTTTCTGCATACCTTGACGGCAGAAACGGTTATTATGATGATAATCGTCCTGTTAAGAAAAATATGATAATGTTTTCGGGAGGTTCGGGCGGTAAGGACGGATTGTTTTTTGCGGCGGTTTTGTCAGCATTTTCCCAGGGCGGTACGATATGCACTGAAGGCGGCAGGCTTATTGTCAAAAATGCGGAAGAAGTAACGCTTGTGCTTGGCGTGAGAAGCAGCTACTACACAGATGAAGCCTATGAGGAAGCCGCTGTCATGGACGTAGAATACGCCCTTGAGTGCAGTTACGACGAGCTTAGGTACAGGCATGAATGCGATTATAAGGCTTTATATGACAGAGTATCGTTAAAGCTTAACGACAACAGTGACGAGGGTTCTTCTCTTCCTACAGACGAGCGTATTATGAGAATGCGGGGAGACGATTTTGACGACAAGGAATGTGACAGCCATATACATGATAACGGTCTTATGGTTCTATATTTTAATTTTGCAAGATATCTTATGATCTCTGGAAGCCGCCCGGGTACGCTGCCCTTAAATCGTCAGGGAATATGGAATCAGGATATGAATCCGGAGCTTGGCTCAAGATTTGCAGTAAATATTAATACGGAAATGAATTACTGGTGTGCTGAAAGCTGTAATCTTTCGGAATGTCATGAACCGCTTTTTGATCTGATTGAAAAAATAAGGGAATCCGGACGTGTTACTGCATGTGAAATGTACGGCTGTTCCGGATATGTATGTCATCACAATACTGATTTATGGGGAGATACTGCTCCGCAGGATACGTGTAAAGCGTCAACAATTTGGCCTTTGGGAACCGCATGGCTTTGCCTGCATATATTTGAACATTATGAATACACTCAGGACATAGAATTTTTGAAGACTAAATATCCGCTTATGCGTGAAGCGGCAGAATTTTTTACTGATTATCTGATCGAGGATAACGAGGGAAGACTTGTGACAAGTCCGTCAGTTTCTCCTGAAAATACTTATCTTACGCAAAGCGGTGTGAAAGGCAGTCTTTGCATGGGACCTTCTATGGACAGCCAGATCATAACAGTATTATTCAGCGATGTTATTAAAAGCTCTGAGATTCTGGATGACGACCATGAATTTGCAGATAAGCTGAAAGGTATGCTTGAAAAGCTGCCCAAACCGGAAGTGGGAAAATACGGTCAGATAAAGGAATGGGCAGTGGATTACGACGAGGTTGAAATAGGTCACAGACATATTTCACAGCTTTTTGCCCTGCATCCGGCAGACCTTATCACGCCGTATAAAACTCCTAAGCTTGCTGATGCTGCAAGAGCAACCCTTATAAGACGTCTTATTCACGGAGGAGGACATACGGGCTGGAGCCGTGCGTGGATAGCTAATATGTGGGCGAGACTTTACGACAGCGATATGGTTTATGAAAATCTTCAGAAGCTTATTGCTTACTCTACTGACCCTAATTTGTTTGATACTCACCCACCTTTCCAGATAGACGGAAATTTCGGAGGAGCATCTGCAATGACAGAAGCGCTTCTTCAGAGTCACAGCGGAGAAATTAACCTTCTTCCGGCGCTTCCTTCGGAATGGAAAACCGGAGAAATAAGAGGACTGAGAGCAAAGGGAGGATTTGAAGTTTCGATAAATTGGGCGGACGGTAAGCTGAAAACTGCTGAATTAAAATCACTTTGCGGAAATAAATGCGTTGTTCGTCCGAATACAATAGTAAGTATCTCGTGCGATGGAGAGAGCGTTAACGCTCTTCAGTCTGATGGCATTATAACCTTTGATACTGAAAAGGGACGTATTTATATGATAAGGAGTTAAATTAAAAAAATCATGAAAAAAATTATAACTGCTGCGGTAATAATGTCAATGGCAGCACTGTTTACAGCCTGCGAGGAGATTTCACAGGAGCCTTTAAATAAAACCGATTCTTCAGCATACGCTCCAACGGAAGAAGTTACTGAATACGTAGAAGAAACTGTATCGTTTACTGAATATGTTGCGAAGGTTCCGGAAATAAATACCACAGAAGCCAGTATGACCATAGAAGCAGAGGATTGTAAGCTTAACGGCAGTCTTTATACCGATGAACAGCGCAAAGGCTTTTCCGGAAACGGATACGTTACAGGCTTTTACGGCGGTTCAGCTGATTATCTTGTCATACCTGCCGATATTCCGTCGTCTCAGCATTATAATATTACCGTATGCGTTGCAGCTGACAGCAATGTTACAAGCTCCGTCAATGTTAATGACCGCAATATCGGTGAGTTTGTTATCGACGGCGAGGATGAAAGGTTTGTACGTGTAACTTTTTACGGAGTGTATATGGACGAAGGTGAAGCTTTGATTCAGATTAATCAGGGCAGCGATAATTTTGAAATTGATTATATAGAAATCAATAATAATGATAATATTTATGAAAATGATTTTGAGATTCAGACTGAACCTGTAGCGCCTGAGGCGTCTGATGAAACAAAAAAACTTTTGAAATATCTAAATGATAATTTTGGTAAAAAAATTATTACCGGACAATATGCATCAAACTATAAAAATACAGAGCTGGAATTGATTTATAAAAAAACCGGCAAATATCCTGCTATACGCTTTGGAGATATAGGCGGTTATGCGCAGGGAAGTATTCCGGACGAAAGCGAAATTAAAGCGGCAAAGGATTGGAACGAAAAGGGGGGTATAGTAGGCTTTATGTGGTACTGGAATTCTCCGTCAAGCGATTCTTCAATTTATGCTAAGGATACTAAATTCAGTCTGAAATCTGCAATGACAGAAGAAGATATTTCTCAAATGGGAATTGCAGAAATACAGGATCTCTATAAGCAGGGAAAAATCACTACGGAATGCTTGAAGCTTGTAGAGGATATAGACGCTGTTTCAGAAGGATTTTCAGAGCTTGCCGAAGAGGGAATACCTATTCTCTGGAGACCTTTGCAGGAGGCAGGCGGCGGCTGGTACTGGTGGGGCGCTGACGGTGAGGAAGCGTATCAGTGGCTTTATGATCTCATGTATGACCGTATGACCGGATATCACAAGCTTGACAACCTTATCTGGATTTGGAATGGTCAGAGTGAGGATTATATGGTTGACAGCAGCAAGTATGATATTGCGGCTATAGATATATATATGGGACCTAATATGGTATACGGAAGTCGTTCCGAACAGTATCAGTGGCTTAAGCAGGTGACCGACAGCGGAAAAATTCTGGCAATTGGGGAATGCAGTTCTATTCCGGGAATTGATGAAATGATTCGTGATAATTCACTGTGGTCATTCTTCGGACTGTGGTACGGCGATTACCTTACAAGCAGCAGCGGCGATACCGCAGATGTTTATACTACGGAAGAAGATCTGATAAAAATGTATAATGCAGAAAATTCAATTACCCTTGAAAGCTATGCAGATGTGTACGGGCATAGGAATTAGTCAAAAAATATAAATTACTGTCAAAAAAGTCCGGTTCTGTACTGGACTTTTTTATATTATTATAGTATAATAATATAAAATAATTATACGTAGTGGGGGATTTTTAATGCTTTTGACAGTAATTCTTAGTTTGTTATCTGTTATTATTATAATATTATCGTATATTTTAGTGAAAACAGGCAAAGTTTCGGACAAAATACAATCGGCGGTTATACTTTGCGGATTTGCAGTTCAGTTAATAGCAGTTATAGCATCTTTTTTTGCCGGAAATAGTTTTACTGCAATGAGTATTGCGGTAATGGCGGCTGATCTGTTTATTGGTCTGCCGAAAATATTGTACGGGAAAATAACAAATAAGAAAATAATTTGCTTTATTGAAAATAATAAAAAATGGCTAACCGGAATAGCGGCAGGAACAGCAGCAGTACTGTTGTTTGAAGCGTTTATCTGTAATTTCGGAGCGTTTAATCTTATTATGCCGACGTCTCCTAATGAAATGATACTGCCTTTATCACGTGCGGCTGTAAACGGCAGTGCAAATTCTTCCGACGTTATTACTGTAAATTCAGGAGAAACGGTATCAATAGAGTTCACTAATATCAATTATGATGTGAGAACAATATACGCAGATGTTGAATTATCCGGTGATGCGGGAGAGGGTACAATTGAGATAGCTTATTCTGATGAAACCACAGCAGAATACCGTTACGATGCTCATCTTAATTACATAGGCGGCAATGAAAACAGTAAATACATAATATGCAGTTTTTCAGGCAAAGTCGGAAATATGAAATTCAATGTTAAAGCGCCCGATGGAAGTACGGTAGTACTGAAAGATTTTTCTGTAAATAAAGCTATACCGTTTCATTTTTCATGGATAAGATTTATTATAATTTTGGCGGGCGTGTTGTTTTTAATAACTCTTGCATATTGTTCGCTGATGAAAAGGGAATGCGGAAAATCAAAATCCCTTTTAATAAGTTCTGTAGTGATAACGGCAGTATTTGTGTTGATCGGAACAGGACTGCTGTTTGTTCGGGAGGATATGTTTTCAGACTTGTTTTCAAATCCTGACACAAATCAGATAAACAAGGAATTGGTCGATGCTTTTGAAGCAGGACAGGTAAGTCTTCTTGAAACTCCGCCGCAGGAGCTGCTGGAGCTTGAAAATCCTTATGATTATTTGACGCGTCAAAGCAAAGGTATTTCATATTTATGGGATCATGTACTTTTTGAAGGAAAGTATTATTCCTATTACGGAATAGGTTCTGTTTTAACGTTGTTTTTGCCGTATCATATGATAACAGGAAAGTATTTTTCTTCGTTGTTGGCGTCATTTATTTACAGTATAATAGGGATAGTGTTTTTAACCTTGACTTACTTCGTATTTATCAAAAGATTTTTTCCTAAAATTTCAAACGGTATAGCAACAGCAGGACTTGTAATTGTACAAGCGTCTTCATTTATTTGGTACCTTATGATTAGAGGCGATATTTATGAGCTTGCACAGACCAGCGGTTTTGCTTTCCTGATGTCGGGTGCATTTTTCCTGCTTAGCTCAGGAGTTATAGGAAAGGGTAAGGTTTCAAGAGTAAAAATTTGTATATCTACGGTTCTTCTTTCAATAGCGGTGTTATGCCGTGCGGTTCTGGCGCTTTACTGCGTTGTTGCACTGTTGTTTATTTATGCAGGTGTGAAGAAAATCGTAAAAACATCTGAAAATCCGACATTCAAGGCAAATAAAAAACCAATTATAACATTTCTGCTTGCGGCGCTTCTTCCTTTTGTACTGATAGGCTCTGTACAGATGGTATATAATTATCTCAGATTTGGTTCTGTATTTGAATTCGGTATAAAGTATAGCTTGACTATCAATGATTTTACTCACATACAATTTCATATACCCATCATGCTCATTGCATTTTATAATTATCTTTTTACTGTACCAAAGGTTTCTACAGTATTTCCGTTTATAACAACCAATTATGATTCACTTTCAGTTAACGGATATTGCTTTTTGTCATCGTTTAGTGCATGCGGATTGATTTTCCGTGCCGTACCTGTATTGGGATATGTATTTGGCGGAAAAGCCTATAAAAAGTCAAGTAATCCCAACAAACGTCTGGCGGCGATAATAATAATTTCAGGCTGTATTATTGTTCCGTTTATTCAAATGTTTCTTGTATGGAGTAATGGCTATACGCCTAGATATGCCGTTGACTTTGCTTGGCAGATGATATTCGGCGCTTTTGCGATTCTGTTTGTATTGCATGAACATATTTCCGAACCAATGAAAAGAGTAATGTATTTTATTTTTGCTGTTTCGGCGGTCATATCAGTAGTAGTAAATTTTGCTTTAATTTATGAATATATTTTTGATTATGGAAGTATGCCTATATATATTTCCGCTGATGTTCGCCGTTCGATGGCTTCCTTCGCAAGACTGTTTGAATTCTGGAATATTATGTAAATAATTTCGTAATTAAATTAAAAAGTCCGGCTTTTTGCTGGACTTTTTATGTTATATATAGTATAATAAAATATATAATAAAATTGACGGGGGACTTTTCAATGTTTTTGACAGTAATTCTTAGTTTGTTATCTGTTATTATTATAATATTATCGTATATTTTAGTGAAAACAGGCAAAGTTTCGGACAAAATACAATCGGCGGTTATACTTTGCGGATTTGCAGTTCAGTTAATAGCAGTTATAGCATCTTTTTTTGCCGGAAATAGTTTTACTGCAATGAGTATTGCGGTAATGGCGGCTGATCTGTTTATTGGTCTGCCGAAAATATTGTACGGGAAAATAACAAATAAGAAAATAATTTGCTTTATTGAAAATAATAAAAAATGGCTAACCGGAATAGCGGCAGGAACAGCAGCAGTACTGTTGTTTGAAGCGTTTATCTGTAATTTCGGAGCGTTTAATCTTATTATGCCGTCGTCGCCTAATGAAATGATACTGCCTTTATCACGTGCGACTGTAAACGGCAGTGCAAATTCTTCCGATGTTATTACTGTAAATTCAGGAGAAACGGTATCTATAGAATTCAATAATGTAAATTATCAAATAAAAAATATTTACATTGATATTGAAAGCGAAAATTCTATAGGAGGAACAGTCAGAATATACAACAGCGACGAAACCAGCAAGGATATGAGGAATGTTTCTAATCTGGAGTATATTAACGGTAACGAATCAAGCAAATACATAGTATGCAGTTATTTCGGCGAGACGGGAAATATTAAATTTGAAGTTTCTGCTCAAGATAACAGTGTAGTGACAGTTAAAGGAATTTCTGTCAACAAGCCTATACCTTTTGACTTTTCCTGGTTGAGATTTTTTATTATTCTGGGATTTGTACTGTTCGCTGTAACGATTGCACTCTGTCCGTATATGAAAGGATCATGCGGTCAGTCTAAAACCTTTAAATTGAGTGCGGCGGCTGTTACGCTTGTATTTGTTTCTGTGGCTGTTTGCCTTTTAGCGGTACGGGGAGACATGATTTTCAGCTTGTTTGACCATCCTGACACCAATCAGATGAATAAAGAATTGGTTGACGCTTTTGAAGCGGGACAGGTCAGTCTTCTTGAAACTCCATCGCAGGATATGCTGAATCTTGAAAATCCATATGATTTGTCAGAGAGAAGTGCGGCAGGAGTTTCATATCCTTGGGATCACCTATTTTTTGATGGTAAGTATTATTCTTATTACGGTATAGGTACTGTATTAACACTGTTCTTACCGTATCATATGATTACAGGGAAGTACTTCCCGTCTCTTTGGGCGACGTTTATATATAGTATAATTGGTATTATATTTTTAAGTCTTGCATATTGTGCGTTTATGAAACGTCTGTTTCCTAAAATCCCCAATAGAACGGCTGTAAGCGGACTGGTAATCGTTCAGGCGTCGTCGTTTGTGTGGTACTGTATTACTATAGGTAATTTTTACGAGCTGGCACAGGTCAGCGGATTTGCATTTCTGATAGCCGGTATGTACTTTTTGCTTCGTTCCGGAGTTGTCGGCGAGGGAAAAATATCAAGACCCAATATTTGCGTGGCAACGATTCTTCTGTCCATAGCGGTACTATGCCGTGCGGCTTTGGCGCTTTATTGTATAGTTTCACTGTTGTTTATATATGCAGGAGTGAAGAAAATCGTCAAGACATCGGCAAATCCTACATTTAAGGCAAACAAAAAACCTGTCATAACATTCCTGCTTTCAGCATTGATTCCTTTTGTACTGATAGGTTCTGTACAGATGATATATAATTATCTCAGATTTGGTTCAATACTTGATTTTGGTATTTCTTATACCCTTACCATTTATGATTATCAGCATATACAGTTCCATTTGCCGTTGGTATTTATAGCAATAATAAATTATTTGTTTACAGTACCAAAGGTTTCGTCAGTATTTCCGTTCGTGACAAGCAATTATGATTCGCTTTCGGTCAACGGATATTATTTCCTTGCAGGATTTAGTTCAGCGGGTATTATATTCCGTGCCGTACCTGTTTTGGGATATATATTCGGCGGTAAAGCTTATAAAAGATCAAATAATCCTAACAGACGTCTGGCGGCAGTCATAATAGTTTCAGGGTGTATTTTAGTACCTCTTATACAGATGGCAATGATCTGGGAATACGGTTATACTCCGAGGTATGCTGTTGACTTTGCATGGCAGATGATATTCGGCGCATTTGCAGTACTTTTCTCGCTTTACGGTAAAATTAATTCAACAAATAAGCGGATTATTGATAAAATATTTTTGATTTCGGCAATTGTGTCAGTAATAATTAATTTTGCCCTGACTTATGAATTTGTGCTTGACTATGGAAACAGTCTGGGTGGAATTCCTATGGATATCAGGAGTGATATGGTTTCATTCGGAAGATTATTTGAATTCTGGAATATAATGTAAAATTAAAACCGACGGTAGATCCGTCGGTTTTTTAGTTTATTCTCTTATAAATTTCATTTACGGCAATTTGTATAAAATCCTCAATCATTTGCATAGTCAGAAAAGCCGGTTCTTCAAAATTGTTTTTATCTGAAAAGAAATTATCAATTATCCATTCCATACCGTCTTTCATTTCATTTGCCGTTATATAATCCCGTAAATAGCAGCCGTAAGATTTTTTCATCATTTCAACAGGATCGTTGATAAAATTTATATTTTTTGCCGCTAGAGTGTCGGCGCCGTTGACCTCTCTCATCATATAACCGAAAAAGCTTTTATCAGTCTGCAAAATACCGCTTTTTTCAGCTTCCTCAGCACACCGCAGACGAATTGTCCTCATAAACATTTCGTCTGTTATAAGGTGCGTCAGATAGCCTAAATAAAGCTCTTGGTTATCACCTTTATTACAGTATTCCTTTTGAAATTTGCCCAGACGCTTTTGAAATAATTTTAGATTTTCCGGCAGAATAAAATCCCAGTCACTTATACCGTCCCTGAGATGTGTATGCTTTTTCATTTCACGCTGATAATTTTTTCGTGAATGAATACAGTCCGGCGCTACATTTCCAGCGTAGTATAGGGGAAGATTCTTTATATTAAGCTCTTTAAAAGTTGCGTCTGCAACTGCCAGATGTACTATTACTCCAGCCATACTTTTCACCTCTGTAAAAAGCCCTGTGTTTACATACACAGGGCAATTATTTTATTTAGCATAGTCAACTGCACGGCTTTCACGAATCATATTAACCTTGATCTGACCCGGATAATCCATTTCATCTTCAATTTGTTTTGCAATATTTCTCGCAACAATTACCATACGTTCATCATTAATGATTTCTGGAGCAACCATAACTCTGACTTCACGTCCTGCCTGAACGGCATAACACTTGTCAACGCCCTCGTATGAAGTACAGATCTCTTCCAGCTTTTCAAGACGCTTTATGTAATTTTCATAATTTTCACTTCTTGCAGCAGGTCTTGCAGCAGAAATAGCGTCAGCTGCCTGAACGATACAGGCAATAACAGTTCTCGGTTCAACATCGTTGTGATGAGCTTCTATCGCATGGATAACTTCAGCATTTTCCTTGTACTTACGGCAGACGTCAACGCCTATCTGAACATGAGAGCCTTCAATTTCTGCGGTAAGAGCCTTACCAATGTCGTGGAGAAGTCCCGCACGTCTTGCCAGATTAGCGTCTACTCCCAGTTCTGAAGCCAGTATACCGGAAAGCTGCGCTACTTCAATTGAATGATTCAGTACGTTCTGTCGGTAACTTGTACGGAATCTGAGACGTCCTATAAGCTTGACCAGCTCATGATTCATACCGTGTACATTAGTTTCCAGAATTGCTCTTTCGCCCTCTTGTTTAATTCTGTATTCAACCTCGCGTTTTGCCTTGTCAACCATTTCTTCAATACGTGTAGGGTGGATTCGACCGTCGGCTATAAGCTTTTCAAGAGCAATCCTTGCCACTTCACGTCTGACATGATCAAAGCAGGAAAGCGTAATTGCTTCCGGGGTATCGTCAATAATAAGGTCAACGCCCGTAAGAGTTTCAAAGGTTCTGATATTTCTTCCCTCACGTCCGATAATTCTTCCCTTCATCTCGTCGTTAGGAAGGGGAACTACGGATACAGTAGCCTCAGATACCTGATCAGCGGCACATTTAGCGATAGCAAGAGAAATATAGCTTCTTGCTTTTTCTTCACATTCGTCTTTTATCTGCTGTTCATATCCGGCAATTTTCAAAGCTTTTTCGTGCACCAAATCACCGTCAAGCATATCCAGAATATATTCCTTAGCCTGATCTCTTGTAAATTCTGAAATACGTTCAAGAATATCCATTTGACTTTTCTTGATTGTTTCAGCTTCCTTTAAATTTTCTTCAGCCTTTTTTATTTTGTTTTGAAGAGTTTCTTCCTTGCGTTCAAGATTATCATTCTTTTTATCAAGACTTTCTTCCTTTTGCTGAATTCTTCTTTCCTGGCGTGAAATTTCATAACGCCTGTCCTTAATTTCTTTTTCTGCATCGGAACGAAGCTTATGAATTTCGTCCTTAGCTTCAACTAAAGCTGTCTTTTTCTTGGATTCAGCTTCTTTATCAGCATCTGCCAGAATTTTCTCAGCTTCTTTTTCTGCGGAGCCCATTATTGACTCTGCCTGTTTTTGTCTGTAAGCAATTCCCTGACGGAAAAATATAACTCCGGAAACAGCTGCCCCGACTATCAATGCTGCTATGCAGCATATAATTGCAACAGTAGTATTCATTGCCCGCACATTACCTCCTTTAATATAGTTATAGAAATTGTACAATAACTGTATTACTCCGGCAGGATAATGTTGCCATAATCGTATTCATATTTTTTATTATTGAAAGCGGCACCGCATAATTATTGTCGTACAGATGAAGTCATAAGCCGCTGATTTTGCGGTGCTGCCTTAAGGCATATCAAATGCAAGAATATAGTTTATCATGTCACTCGACGCACCCGGATTAACATTATATTTTTTTATTAATAAAAGTCCGGTTCGTTTAAAAATTATGATTTAATTACAGCCGCATAAAAAGCCGCAGTAATAATTGTGCAAAGTTATACAATATATTTATTTTATACTTTTTTAGAGAAATTGTCAAGAGAAATTTTGTTCTAATACTGTCTTAATATGCAGAATAAAAAAATAATGAAAAAAGAAGTGTGTTTTCAGCTTGTTTCTATGAAATTACGGTATAATTATCTGCTGCATTTTCTTTGGTAGCATACTCTGTAACATTTAAAACTTTTACTTTCAAAGGCTTTGAACCCATGTTGATTTCTATGATATCGCCCACTTTAACGTCGTATGACGCACGGGCAATTTTATCGTTGACAACAATTTTACCGGCGTCACACGCTTCATTTGCAATTGTTCTGCGTTTGATCAGCCGTGTAATTTTAAGATATTTATCCAATCTCATATATTTTCTCCTTTAAACAAAAAAGGCAGAGAATACACTCTGCCTGAAGTTTACGTCAATTATGCGTTTACAGCATCCTTAAGTGCCTTGCCAGCCTTAAATGCAGGAGCCTTCTTTGCAGGAACGATGATTTTTTCGCCTGTTCTTGGATTCTTTGATTCTTTTTCCTTACGGTCACGAATTTCAAATGTTCCGAAACCTACAAGCTGAACCTTATCTCCGTTTGTAAGGGCTTCTGTAATTGATGAAATTACTGCTGCAAGTGCCTTTTCAGAATCCTTTTTGGAAAGTTCGCTCTTTTCTGCTATCTGTGTAATTAATTCTGCTTTTGTCATTATAAATTCCTCCATTTTTCTTTTGATTCCAAATCAAATATTTTGCTTTGCCTGACGCCAGAACACGTCAAGCTCATCTATGCTAAGAGCTTTCATATCAGCTCCGCTCAGCTTTACTAATTTTTCTGTCTCTGCAAATCTTTTTATAAATTTTTCCGATGCTTTTGTCAGTGCTTGTTCTGAATCTAATCCCAGATGCCTTGCAGTATTAACGCATGAAAACAGTAAATCTCCGAATTCTTCTTCAATATGTTCTGATTCGCCGCTTTTTACAGCCTCTTCTAGTTCGGCAGTTTCCAGTTTTATACATTCTAAAGCATCTTCAGTACATTTAAAATCCATACCTGCCCTCATAGCCCTCTTACCGAGCTTTTGAGCCCTCATAAGTGCCGGAAGGGACTTTGCAACGCTTTCCAGCGTATCGGTATAAGTTTTTTGTCCCTTAGTTTCTTTTTTTATGTTATCCCAGTTTTTCAGTACTTCGCCGGAATCGGAAACTGTCAGTTCTCCGAATACATGAGGATGCCTTACTATCAATTTTTTGCAGAGTTCATCGCATATATCATCGAATTCAAAATTATTCTTTTCTTTTTCGATCTGGCAGTGAAAAACGACTTGCAGCAGAACATCGCCCAGTTCCTCACGAAGCAAAGCAGTATCGTCAAGGTCTATAGCTTCTATAGCTTCGTAAACCTCTTCAATAAAATCATTTTTTATTGATTTATGCGTCTGTTCCATATCCCACGGACAGCCTGACGGACTGCGGAGAATTTTCATAATTTCAAGCAGATCGTCTAAGCTGTATGTTTCTTTAAACTTAAAGTCAGTCATATTTTCACCCGATTTCCAGTATTTTATTATAGTACCTCAAAATTTAATAAATTGCAATAGTTTTTTGCAAGTTTGGCAATTTTATTGAAATATGCGTATTTTTCTGCATCAAATCTGTTAATATTCTCAATTATTTTGCAGAAATATACCCATCGCTTATACCAGCAGCCTGATCCTTAAGCTGTGCGGTTCTAAGCTCAGCCATTACTCTCTGATAATAATAATGCAGTTTTTTCTTGCTTTCAGCTTCCTTAGGAATTGCATTAGGCGCAATTTCTGTTTTATATACTCCGCCTTTAGTAAGAAGATATACAAAATTTTTGCCAGCTGTTGGCATATCAAATTTTGTAGTTTTTTCACAGCAGTCAAGACATGCTGTCGCATTTTTAATAAAATCAAATGAAGCCTGTGCAACGCCTCTGTAACGTGCCGCAGCATTTACATATTCGCCGCCCAGATTGAAATACAGGTTTGCAGCACCGTTTACGAAGCATACCAGTGTCGACAGAACAGTCGGCGACATTGGCATATCGATAACAGCGCCGTATACCTCGTCGTTTTTCAGTTCTTTTTTGAATGGTGATGCCGGAAACGTAAGAGCTTTGCCTCTTGATACAATATATTTCTGAGATGCAGTATATCTGTCCAGTATTGAACGTTTTTTAGCCATTTTTATTCTTTCCTTTCTGATATTAAATTAATCAAGTATTTCTTTTGTCATATTTCCGAGAATTTCTATTCCCTTTACGATCTGCTCGTCAGTCGGGGTTGAGAAATTCAAGCGGAAGGAATTTGTTTTATCTGTTTCATTTATCATAAATGCCGTACCCGGTACAACTGCGATTTTATAATCTCTTACGGCTCTTGTACAGAAATCCATCATATTACTGCCCTCCGGAAGCGTTGCCCAGATAAACAAGCCGCCCTCAGGCTTTGAATAGCTGACTTTCTTCGAAAAATATTTATCCATATTTTCAAGCATAAGTCCGCATTTTTTCTTATAAATTTCACGAAGTCCTGCAAAATGCTCATCGAGATTACATTCTGACATAAAACGGTAACATAAAACCTGTGACCATATAGTAGTATGGACATCTGCAACTTGTTTGCAGACAATAATTTTCTGTATGATTTCCTTAGGACCGGATACATAGCCGACCCTGAGTCCCGGAGCAAGTACCTTTGAAAAGGTTCCGGAATAAATAACTCTGCCTTCGGTATCCATGCTCTTGATTGACGGAATATGTTCTCCCGCGAATCTCAGATCTCCGTAGGGATTGTCCTCAAGAATCACAGCGTCATACTTGCAAGCCAGTTCATACAGACCCTTTCTCTTTTCAAGAGTCATGGTATCCCCTGTAGGATTCTGGAAATTCGGAATAACATAGATCATTTTCTGTCCGGCGGAAGTTTTCAATACTTCTTCCAGAACATCAAGCTTAATGCCGCCCTTTTCCATTTCTACTCCCTTAAGATTTACATTGTAAGAACGGAAAGCGTTCAGCGAACCGATAAAGCTTGGAGATTCACAGATCAGCGTATCGCCCTCGTTGCAAAGAACCTTACATGACAATTCATTTGCCTGCTGTGCGCCTGAAGTAATAATAAGATCATCGGTATCAGGATCAAAACAGCCTTTCTTTTCCAAATCTTCTTTCAGAAGATTTCTCAGCGGAGGATATCCTTCCGAAATACTGTACTGCAAAGCAAGAACGGGATCATTCTTTAGAATATCTGCTGAAATACGTGCAATTTCTTCTGTAGGGAAAGCCTCCGGCGCAGGATTTCCGGCTGCAAAGGAAATAACCTCCGGATCTGCCGTAAACTTCAGAATTTCTCTGATAGCAGACGCCTGAAGTCCTGAAACCTTATCTGAAAATTTATAGTTCATAAATTTTTTCAACCTCGTTTCATATACAAAAATATAACTGCATATAATTATAACACACATTTGCACTAGTAGCAATATTTTTTTTAGTAAATTACAAAATCATTATGCATTTTAAACAAAATCAATGCTATTTTATTAAGCAATAAGGATATCAGAAAGGAGATAAATTTGAAAAAACAAAGCTTTCTGAAAGGTTCAGTTATACTTATTGCCTCTGCAATAATAGCAAAGGCAATAGGCGCTTTATTTAAAATTCCACTCACAAACATGCTGGGCGGAGTGGGAATGAGTTATTTCAGCTGTGCTTACGGACTGTTTCTGCCGGTCTATGCTCTCACTGCCACAGGGCTTACCACTGCTGTAGCTAAGCTTACTGCTGAAAGCTGTGCATTCGGAAATTATAGAAACGTAAAAAAAATACAGAAGGTTTCACTTCTTTTATTTTCCGCCGCAGGACTTGCCGGTACTGTAGCAGTAGCTCTTCTTGCAGGACCTTTTTCGGAAAAAATCGCCGCATGTCCAAAAGCCGAGCTTTCCATACTGATGATAGCGCCGTCGGTATTTTTCGGCTGCTTAACAGCCGTTTACCGAGGCTGCTGGGAGGGTATGCGAAACATGTACCCAACCGCAGTGTCACAGGTTATAGAAGCGTTAGTACGTCTTGCCGCCGGACTTGCTCTTTGTTCTTACGTTTTGACCAATCCTGACAAAATTCTTACCCATTTTCCCGAAGGAACAGACATACTTGCCGTTGCTGCTGCCGCTTCCGTACTTGGAATAAGCCTTTCTACTCTTGCAGGTACGCTATTCCTTTACATACGAGGCACAGGTCTGGAAAATAATTCTCCTGAAATAAAATCAGGTCATGAAGAGAGCAGTAAAACAATAATAAAAGCCATTTTTAAAATACTTATTCCCGTAGCTCTCGGTTCAATCGTCACCAATCTCACATCTCTCATTGACCTTGCCACAATAATTCGCTGTCTTGACAAATCCATCAAATCCGCTCCGGAATATCTTATAGGCAAATACGGTCTGAACGATATAGACCCCCTTGAACTTTCAGAATTTATATACGGTTCATTTAACGGTCTTGCCGTTACCATTTTCAATCTTATACCATCAATTACCAACATGTTCGGCAAGGGAATACTTCCAAACATTGCAGAAAGCTGGGCAAAAAAGGACTCAACCGCTGTAAAAAGGCTGTCGGAAAACGTTATAAAGGCAACTGCCTTTCTCGCCGTACCCTCTGGATTAGGCATAAGTTTTCTTGCAAAACCGATACTTCTCTTTCTTTTTCCCAACCGTGTACAGGAATGTTTAGTTTCAGAAGAAAGTCTGATATTTCTTGGGGGCGGAGTAATTTTTCTTGCCCTTTCATTTCCTCTGTTCAGTTGTCTGCAAGCGATCGGCAGAGCAGACGCACCCGTAAAGCTCATGCTTATAGGAGTAGCGGTAAAGCTTGCAGGAAATCTTTTATTAATACCGATTCCGGAAATAAACGTATCAGGTGCGGCGATATCAACACTGCTTTGTTATTTTGTAATATTTGTTTTATCAATTTTGGTTTACTCAAGAGCCGCCGGAGTTAAAATACGCATTTTAAAGTCGCTTATGCCGGCGGTCATATCAGGACTATTTTGTGCGTTAACGGCATGGAGTGTGTATCCGCATATACCGCTCATTAATAGATATGCATTACCGATTGCGGTGTGTGCTGGGGGCGTGGTATATTTAATTGCTTCAAAGCTTACGGGAAACGGGGAAAATAGGGATTAAACAGATTAGAAGTTAAGATAAAAAATTAAAAGTTTCGATCAAACCTTTTCAAAGGTTTGCGGAATCCAAAGGCAGAGCCTTTGGTCGCCCTCCGCAGAGGGCGAAAAGCCTTGCCTCAGAGGCGCATTTACGGGGGTGAATTTTAAAACAGTCCGGTGGACTGTTTTAAAAGAGGGGACGCTTTGCAAGTGAAAGCGTCCCCTTATTTATTTTTTGTTTTTATTTTTATTTATGTCTTTAATTATTTCCAACATATAATTTCTTTGATTATTATTAAGTTTTTTAAATTCATTAATAAATTTACTAAATAAAATAGGATCTTTTATATTATAATTAAAAAAAATACTTGGAATTATTTCAAAATATTTGCATATTTTTAAAAATTCTCCAATATCCATAGTTTCTACGTCTTTGTTCATTAATAATTCAATTTCCTTATCTAAAACAACCTTTTGAGATTTTAAATATTCAATTCGTTTATAAAAATTATCTATATGATCCATGATTTTAATACCTCCATATAATTAATTTGTAACGTTACAAATTAATTATATATCATCATCATAAAAAATGTAAGTAGCAAAATGTAACGGTTATCAATTGAATTGTAACGCTAATCTAAAAAAGATAAAGGGTGCTTTTTTCACTTGCAAAAAAGCACCCTCTTGACGTTCAAAGAACGTCAATTCACCCGAAAAAATGCGCCCCTACGGCAAAAGACTTTCGCCCTCTGCGGAGGGCGACCAAAGGCTCTGCCTTTGGATTCCGCAAGCTTTTAAAAAAGCTTGACCAAAACTTTTATTTCTGCGGAGAGCAATTTCCGCAAACCTTTGAAAAGGTTTAATCGAAACTTTTAATTTTTTAAACCTTAACTTCTAATTTTTACTAAAACCTTTTATAACATTTCTTTTTTCGGTTTCTCATTTTCTCTTATTTTTTCATTCACCAGAGTATATATAATCGATACTATCGGTACTCCCAGAATCATTCCCAGAACGCCTCCCAGTCCGCCGCCGACCGTAATAGCAAACAATACCCATAGTGCTGGCAGTCCGATTGAATTTCCTACAACCTTTGGATAAATCAGGTTAGAATCAATCTGCTGGATAATAATTATAAATACAACAAACCATACGGCTCTTATCGGGTTTACAAGAAGCAGTATCAGTGCACATGGGATAGTACCCAGAATCGGACCTGCAATAGGTATCATGTTTGTTATACCAATTATAACGCTGATAAGCGGAGCGTAGTCAAAGCCGAATATCGTCATGCCGATAAAACATAATACACCTAAAATGACCGCTTCCATAAGCTGTCCGCTTATAAAGTTTGAAAAGGTATCATAAGCAATTTTTATAATTCTTTCGAATTTATCATATTTGCTGCCTTTTATAATAAGTTTGGTAATAGATTTTGCATTCTTCTTGAGACTTTGCTTGTCAAGCAAAATATATATTGAAAAAACAATTCCCACAACAACGTCTATAGTTCCACTGATTATACCGGAAGTAATATCGTAGGTTTTGCTTAATACCGTCGGTATATATTCGGTTATGCTTGACAGCTTGTTCTGTATCTTTTCCATTATCTCGTTAATATCAATTTTATCGTCTAAGAATGAATGGATATTGAATTTGTTTGATTCTATAAAGTTTACAAAATTATTAGTGTAATCGCTGAAATTGTCTCTGAACAAAGTTATACTGTTTGATATCTGCGGTACAATAAACCAAATGATACCGACTAATATGGCGATAGTAAGAAGATATGTCGTCAGACACGCCGCAATAAAAGGCGGTTTTCCCGATACCAAATGGATCTTTCTGCCGTGCTTTTTGTTTCTGAATGAATTTTTTATCATTGCAAAAAGACGTCTGTAACGGACGTGAAAAAAATTCAGAGGACGGTTGAGTGCAAAAGCGATCACGCATCCGATTGTGATCGGACGGAAAATATTCATAATAGCCGAAACTACCGCAAAAAATCCCTCATATCGCATTATAATAAATGCGACAATAATCAGTACAGTACCGCTGAATACGATGGTTTTGGCAAGTCGGTTGTTTTTGAAAGAAAATTTTTTCTGCATAAACGCCCTCCGTATTTTCCTTATTCTGCCGTTTTTATTCTCATAGATATATCAAAACATTTAACTGAATGGGTGAGCGCTCCCAATGAAATAATGTCGACCCCTGTCAGAGCAGTTTCGCGAAGGTTATCAAGAGTAATATTTCCGGAAGCTTCAAGCTTTGCGCGTCCGGCAGTAATTTCAACAGCTTTTTTCATATCCTCCGTACTCATATTGTCAAGCATTATAATTTCACAGCCGCAGTCAAGAGCCTCTTTTAATTCCTCAAAGGTACGCACCTCTACTTCAATTTTAAGCATGTGTCCGGCTTTTTCACGAAGCGCTCTGACAGCGGCTGTGATAGAACCGTAAGCGTCGATATGATTGTCTTTGAGCATGGCTCCGTCTGAGAGATTAAAACGGTGATTTCTTCCTCCGCCTACTGTTACGGCATATTTTTGTAAGGCTCTTAGTCCCGGCAAGGTTTTTCTGGTATCGGTAATTTTAGCGTTAGTTCCCTCAGCCAGCCTGACGCATTTGTTTGCAGCGGTAGCAATGCCTGACATATGCTGAAGCAGGTTTAATGCGGTGCGTTCGCCCTTGAGCAGGGTTTTGGTACTGCCCTTTAAATTGGCAATGACATCGCCTTTTTTTACTTGAGTACCGTCCTTTAAAAGAATTTCCGTTTCAACGTTTCCGCCTGCAAGCTCAAATACTCTTGCGGCAATGTCAATACCGCAGAGAACTCCGCTGTCCTTGGCGATAAAATAAGCGCTGCTCTGATGACTGTCATCAATAAGATTATCTGTAGTTACGTCGATATAATTAATATCTTCGAATAAAGCCGTATTAATAATATTGTCAATATAAATCTGGTTAAGCATATTTTTTATCCTTTCAAATTACTTCCTTTAAAATCAGATAAGCTACTGTAGCAAGCGATTTTGCCTCAATGTAATCCGGATTAATTAAATAGTTACCGGTTGTCAAATCAGATTTGATTTCTTTTATACGTTCAAAGCCTTCAACGGCAGCTTTTTTGTCGGGAATAACAAAATAGCTTTGCTGCATTATGCGGCGGATTTCTGTTCTGAAGCCATGAGGAATCGGAACGGTGTCTTTATGTATTTCAAATTCGTAATTTTCAAATTCCTTAGGCATATCAGCCGACTTCTCAGCAATATCAGAAGCCGCACGTCTTGAGAATACCAGAGCTTCTAGCAGAGAATTGCTTGCAAGACGATTGTTGCCGTGTACGCCTGTGTGAGAGCATTCTCCCGCCGCATAAAGATTTTCAATTTTTGTTCTTGCGTAATTATCCACATTAATTCCGCCCATAAGATAGTGCTGACATGGGAACACAGGAATTTTATCCATGGTAAGATCATAACCTTGCTTAAGCAGATTTTTATAGATCATAGGGAAACGGTTTTTAAGGAATTCGGGATCTTTTCTTGAAATGTCGAGATAAAAATCATTGGAATTAAGCTTTCGGCTTTCCAGAATTATTGCATGGGAAACAACGTCTCTGGGAGCAAGTTCAAGTCTGTCGTCGTAATTATGCATAAACCGTTCGCCGTTTTTGTTGAGCAGATATGCGCCCTCGCCTCTTACAGCTTCGGAAATAAGGAAACACTCCCTTGTGTGCTTGTTGTTGAAAGCTGTGGGATGGAATTGAACAAGGCTCAGATTTTTAATGTCCGCACCCATTTCATAAGCAAATGTAATACCGTCTCCGGTAGCGATAGCGGAATTTGTAGTGTATTCATAAACTCTTCCGATTCCGCCTGTTGCAAGAATCATATAATGGCAGTTGACGCTTTGGCGTTTTTCCTCTTTCCATGTATCGACAGAAAATCCTGTAGAGGTTTTTTTTATTCCGCATAAATAAGTATTTTCCATAATGTCAACATTAGGCAGAGTTTTTACCTTGTCCAGCAGTCTTGAAACAATTTCAAAGCCTGTAGCGTCCTTGTGGTGAAAAATTCTGTGGCGGCAGTGTCCGCCTTCAAGTGTTCTGTGAAGATTTCCGTCTGGAGTTCTGTCAAAGTCAACACCCAGATCAATAAGCGTTTGAATGTCCTGAGCGGCTTCGGAAACAAGAATATGAACGTTTTCAGTATTGTTTTTAAAACCGCCGGCGATCATAGTATCATTCTGGTGGAGTTGAATATTATCATTCGGCGAATCGTATACACCTGCAATACCGCCCTGTGCAAGGGCAGAGTTGCAAAGCAGCAAATCACGCTTTGACAGTATCAGTATTTTAAGCTCGGACGGAAGATTAATAGCTGCATAAAGTCCGGCAGTACCGCTTCCGGCAATAATTACGTCATAATTTTTCGGCATATGAATCCCAATCTTTCTGTAAAATTTTTACTATTTTCAGTATTTCGGAATTTTTTTATACTTATTCCATTATAACATTTATCCTGATTTATGTCATTATTAAAATTTACTAAAAATTTTCCATATTCTCACTGTTTATAGCAACATTTAGTTTATTTATAAAAAAATAGTACATAAAATATCGTTATAAACAGTTCAAGCAGAACTGAATTTTATCAGTTCTGCTTGATTTTGTTATATTTATTAGAAAAATATATAGTTAAAACAGGATTTGATTTTATTATATTAATACTTACTATATTTGCATTCAATAAAATAAATTATGCTCTTTATTGCGGTAAGCAATCATCGTCAGACCTTATATAAAGAGATTTTAGAAACATTCCTGCACGGCGGTCGACCCATTGAGTTGTGTCGTTTTCATAAGTGTATAGTAAAACCTGATCCGTATCGTTGTCTATATCCATGATGGTTCCGTAAAGGAATTCGCCTGTATCCATGACCAGATATAAATCAACACCTGTATATAAATGTCCTGTTGCACGAAGCCATGTATATTGGGTAGGTTCAGTTTTCTCCTGTAATTCTGTGGGTTCTGTTTGTAAAATCACAGTTGTTGTCGTTTCTGCTTTAGTTTCCGCTCCAGAGGTTTTTGGCAATTCAGTTTCAGCGTCAGCTTCGGTTTCGGTTACTTTGACTGACACAGCTGTCGAAGCTAAAGTAATGCTTTCTTTTTTAGAAACCGCAGTTGTTGAAAGTTCTGTAATAACGGCTGCTTGTTTGGACTCCTTTTTGTTTTCAAGGTATAAATTATATTCATTGGTATGAAAACTGTTAAATGCAGTAAACAATGCAAAGGCAAGTATTGTGAAGATAAATCCGGTAATTATTTCAATAGCATGCTTATTTTTAGAACTCGACTTTTTTTCAATAATTAAAGCTGCAATAACAGCCAAAATTTCCAAAACAGCTATAATTGTGCAAATTACCGCATTAATAATATTATCATACTTATATTCTTTAAAAGCGTTATTAATATATACAATTATACCCAGCAAAGAAATAATCAACGGAATATAAATCAAACCTACAGCTATAATCTTTTTGGCGATTTTTCCGCTTCTAAATCCCGGAAGACTGTTAAAAAATCCTTTTTTAGTATCAGTCATTATCAATCCCCGAAAGATATTCCTAAATTTTTAGCGGTTTTAACAAGCTGATCGGACGGATCCACAAATTTTGTTTTTCCTGCGATATCTTCAAGCTTATTTGCTGTAATTTTTCCGCCGATTTTTGCAACAGTTCTGCCGTATTTTTCCTGGGAAATAAGTTTTGCGGCGTGTACTCCGAACTGAGTTGCAAGGATTCTGTCATAAGCGCTTGGACTTCCGCCTCTGAGCATATGTCCGGGAACGCAGGTTCTGGTTTCAAGTCCGGTTTTTGATTGGATCTGTGCGGCTATTCTATTTGTAGCGGTAGTGATTCCCGCTTCAGCACGAAGTCTTGCACGTTCTTTCTTTTTAAGCTGAGCTTCGTTTTGGTCAAACACACCTTCTGCAACGGCGACGATCGAGAAATTCTTACCGCTTTCGCTTCTTTTCAGTACAGATTCGCATACCTTATCAATGTCATAAGGAATTTCAGGAATAAGAATAATGTCGGCGCCTCCTGCGATTCCGGCGTTCAAGGTAAGCCAGCCGGCCTTGTTGCCCATGATCTCGCAAAGAAGAATTCTTGAATGACTGTTTGCGGTGGTGTGAAGTCTGTCTAGAGCGTCTGTGGCAATGTCAACAGCGGTATGGAAACCGAAGGTTACATCAGTTCCGTAAATGTCGTTGTCTATAGTTTTCGGCAGGCCGATTACGTTGAGTCCTTCGTCTGAGAGCAGACGTGAAGTTTTATGTGTACCGTTGCCGCCGAGAGTAAGGAGACAGTCAAGCTTTTGTTTTTTGTAGGTTTCTTTCATGTTTTTTACTTTGTCCACATTATCGTCGCCGATGACCTGCATCATTTTAAACGGCTGACGTTTTGTGCCTAAAATAGTACCGCCTCTTGTGAGAATACCGGAGAATTCTTCCGGCTTCATATCACGGCAGATATTGTTTATAAGACCGTAATACCCCTCGGCAATTCCTACGATTTCTACATTATCCTCGCCCATCATTTCATAGCATGCCTTTGCAACGCCTCTGATGGTTGCGTTAAGTCCGGGACAGTCTCCGCCGCTTGTAAGAATACCAATACGCTTTTTCATTTTTACCTCCCAGCCGCTTATTATTTAGGCGAACGGCACGCCGTAAATTTATTTTGTTGAAAACATATAACAGATTAATAGTATTATACCAATTTTTATTGAAAATGTCAACAATGACAGTTTGATTTAACATATTTTTTAAAAAGTTTAATACTCAAATCTTTTTTTATTTTTCACTTAATATACACATTTATGAATTATAATATAGCTGTAAATTCATGATAATATAAAAGGATTAAAGGAGAATGACGTATGTATAAAATTCTTGTTGTTGACGATGAAGTAAATATCAGACGAGTTGTCAGAGAGTATGCGGAATTTGAGGGCTATGAAGTCGCCGAAGCGGAAAACGGTATGGAAGCCGTTGAAATGGTAAAGTCCGAAGATTTCGACCTTATTGTAATGGATATAATGATGCCCAAGCTGGACGGCTTTTCGACCTGCAAGGAAATAAAGAAATATAAAACGATACCGGTCATCATGCTTTCTGCAAGAGGCGAAGAATATGATAAGCTTTTCGGCTTTGAGCTTGGAATTGACGATTATGTTGTAAAGCCTTTTTCTCCTAAGGAGCTTATGGCAAGAATAAAGGCTGTACTGAAAAGAAACAACGTTTCAGAATCGACTGTACCGGAAAAGCTTGTTTTTGAGGGTCTTGAAATTGATATTGCCGGACGCGAAGTTTATGTTGACGGTGAAAAAGCTTCGATGACGCCGAAAGAGTATGATTTGCTTTTTTATCTGGTAAAAAATAAAAATCTTGCCCTGACAAGGGACAAGCTTCTGGAGGAAGTCTGGGGATATGACTTTTTCGGTGATGACAGAACTGTAGATACTCATATTAAAATGCTGAGAAACAGTCTGGGACAATACAGAAAATTTATTGTTACATTGAGAGGAATGGGATATAAATTTGAATACGTCCAAAATTAAAAATGCCGTAAGCCTTAGATTTAAAGTATGGGAATACTTCATGTTTTTTACGGCTGTAGTATTTATAATGCTGTGGTTTTTTCAGATTGTTTTTCTTGAAAACTTTTATGAAAAAATGAAGATTTCCGATGTAAAGCTTTCGGCGAAAAAAATAGTTGATGAATACGGTGATGACGATTACGGCAGAACGCTTACAACAATTGCTATTTCAAATGATTTATGTATTGAAATTGTGGACAAATACGGCAGAGTCATTTATACAAAGGATACTCTGGGCAAAAGCTGCCTTATACACAGTCCTGATTCCATGAAAGGAGAATTTTTAAACAAGCTGAAGGAAAGCGGTAAAAAAGAAATATATTTTAAGGAATATAACAGTGCAATAAGCAATGATATGCTGGTATTCGCTGTGGTAATAGGCAGTGCCGACTCTCCTGAAGGGTATGTACTCATCAATACTCCGCTTGTGCCCGTAGGCTCCACTGCGTCAATAATAAAACGTCAGCTTCTTATTATAACAATTTATCTTATTATTCTCAGTATTGTAATTTCATTTTTTATGGCGAGAAAAATAGCCGAACCGATTGTAAAAATTACTAAGTCAGCTGAAAAAATGGCTGCCGGAAATTACAGTATAAAATTTGAGGGAGGAGACTACCTTGAAATTCAGCGGCTTGCAAGTACGCTTACTTATGCCGGTCAGCAGATCTCAAAGGTCGACGCTATGCAGCGCGATCTTATAGCAAATGTTTCCCACGATCTTAGAACTCCTCTTACCATGCTTAAGGCTTACGCTGAAATGATCAGGGATTTGTCAGGAGATAATCCTCAGAAAAGAAACGAACATCTTGAAATAATAATTGAAGAAACGGACCGTCTGGCACAGCTTGTAAACGACATGCTTGACCTTTCAAAGCTTGAGGACGGTAATCAGGAGCTTAATTATACTGAATTCAATATAAGAATCCTTCTTGAGGATATAGTTGCAAGATATGAAGGGATTTCAAAAAAATCCGATTATCATATTTCATTTGAACCTGACGGAGACGCAATAGTACGCTGCGATATAATAAAGATTCAGCAGGTTATTTACAATCTAATTAATAATGCCGTTAATTATACCGGTGAGGACAAGCGGATTTTCATAAAACAGAAAAATTCAGCGGATTGCGTCCGTATAGAAGTATCGGATACCGGAGAGGGAATTGCTCCTGAAAAGATAAAGCTTATCTTTGATAAATATTACCGTTCGGAAAATCATAAGAGGGAAGTAGTGGGGACAGGACTGGGACTTTCAATCGTAAAAGCTATTCTTAAGAAGCATGAATATAATTTCGGAGTTTACAGCGTTGTAGGAAAGGGTTCTACATTCTGGTTTGAAATTAAGGATATTGTAAAGCCGGAACAGTCTGAAAGCGTGGAAGACAGTAAGAAAACAGAGCATAAATTTTACAGTAAACGGTTTTCCGAGAAAAAATATGACAAAAAAGATAATAATCAGACAAAACAGAAATAATCATATTGTTTCAGAGTTTTTTCAAGGACTTTTCACAAAGATTTCACACTGGAATTATATAATATGACCATACTCGTAAATGAGTATAAACATTTCGATTTAACGTTTACCCCAGCGTTAAATTAAAATCCCCAATAATCCCTATATCATGGCAAAAGGCTTCCGTAAGGAAGCCTTTTGTTTGTTAAAAGAAGAAAAAGTAATGTGCTGCATAAGAAATTATGCAGCACATTACTTTTATAGTTGATTTTAATATAATAGTTTTTTATATTAAATGATTGCATGTTTCTACAAAAAATTTACACATCTTATAATACAATAAAAATACAGAGTTTTTAAACAGGAGGTTAAAAAGAAATGTCTGTAAAGATTATAAATGAAGATAATAAAGTGATTGCATTATTATCCGGTGAAATTGACCATCATAACGCAAAATCCCTTCGTCAGGATATAGATTTTTCTCTTCGTGAAAATCAGCCGGAAGAGCTTATTATGGATTTTTCTGAAGTGGGATTTATGGACAGCTCAGGAATCGGACTGGTTATGGGCAGGTATAAGCTGATGCAGGAAATCGGAGGAAACTTAGTTGTCAGAAATCCTCCCCCTCATATAAAAAAGGTTATGAGACTTTCCGGAATTGACCGTTTAGCGTCGATCTGCAATGTGTGAGGAGGCGAAAAAATGAAGATTGTAAACGAAATGAAAATAAGTTTTAAAAGCAAATCGGAAAATGAAGGCTTTGCCAGAACGTCAGTTTGTGCTTTTGCAGCATTTCTTGACCCGGGGATCGAGGATATTGCCGATTTAAGAACTGCCGTTTCCGAAGCAGTTACCAATTGTATAGTTCATGCTTACAGAGGTACGGAAGGAATAATTGAAATAACTGCAAGAATACTTAACGATAATGAAATATACATAAGAATTAAGGATAAGGGCTGCGGAATTCCGGACGTTAAACGTGCTATGGAACCGCTGTATACTACTGCTCCCTGTGAAGAGAGAGCCGGATTGGGATTTGCCGTTATGGAAAGCTTTATGGACAAGCTGACAGTTAAAAGTACTGTGGGAAAAGGTACTGTAGTAACAATGAGAAAAAAGCTGGGGGCGGCAAATGAATAAGCCTTTGCCGGAAGAGAATCTGGGACTGGTTCATCTTTGCGCTAACCGTTTCAGAGGAAGGGGTATAGAATATGATGATTTATATTCTGCCGGCTGTATAGGTCTTCTTAAAGCTGCGGAGGCTTTTGACTGTGAAAGAGGCGTTAAGTTTTCGACCTATGCCGTACCGGTTATTCTGGGGGAAATCAAACGTCTTTTCCGTGACGGAGGAACGGTTAAGGTAAGCAGAAGCCTGAAAGAGCTGTCTTTGAAAGCGGTACGTGTCAGAGATGAAATGTCAAAGGAGCTTGGACGTGAACCTACATTGTCTGAACTTGGAAAAAAGCTGGATACTGACGAGTGTGCCATTGCAGAGGCATTGTCGGTCAGTTTACCTCCCGTTTCTCTTACTGACAGCTCCGAAGAGGGCGGCGGACAGATAGATGTTGCCGCACCGTCGCCGGATATAGAAATCGGAGATACCGTTGCTTTGCGTCAGGTTCTGGAAATGATGGAGCCAAAAGATCGTGAACTTATATTTTTGCGGTATTATAAGAATTTTACTCAGTCGGCAGCCGCACAAAAGCTTGGTATGACTCAGGTTCAGGTATCAAGGCGTGAGAAAAAGCTGCTCACGTTTATGCGTGAGCAGCTAATGAAGTAATTTTACTGTTTCTTTATTTGTGCAGAAAGCTTGTCTATTTTTTTCTTGATATCTTCATTTCTTGTCAGATTGTATGCTATACTGTAGTAGTATATAGATTCTTCCGGACGGGCATTGTGTTCAACACAGTATTCGCCCAGAGAGTATGCCATGTTGATTACGACCTGACTTGGACCGTAGTGAAGATTATACTTTTCAAAAGCTTTCAGAATATCTTCTTTGGAAGGAGGTGTAATTGGTTTTTTGGTAAGCATGCTTATATGCTGCAATTCGCCTTTTATATTATCATTCGGAACGTAAAGCATACTGTTATAATAGAAGCATACAGCCGAATCATAATCCTTGATATCAATACAGTAATATCCAAGATTGCAGTAGCATCTAGCGATATCTGCCGGAGTGGAAGCGATTTTAAGTGTTTCTTTTACGCATTCAAATAACTTTTGGGGGTTACGCAGTACCTTAAAGCATTCAGCCATTTCAAAACGTGGTCCGGTGTTAACAGGATTATATTTGATTGCCTTTTCGAGAACTCTTACCGCTTCTTCAGGCTTTTTCATTTCAACAAGGATATATCCGTAAAAGGCAAGATAAGTGCAGAAATCAAAAGGAGTTCTTTCATACTGCTTTTCCGGCTTATAAAGTTCTACGAAAAGGTATTCGTCAAAACGGTTTCTGAATGAATATTTTTTAGTTTTTTCCGTGTGGTCAAAGTATGTATCAGCTTGTTTTTCAATTTTACTCATCAGCTCGGCGGCTTCGTCGAGCTTTCTGTTTTTAAAAAGGTTATTTACTTCATTGTACGCCTGATCAATTCTTTTGTCGCCTATAAACATAGCGTTATGCAGCGCTTCTTTTTTATCGTCAGGCAGAAGATCGAACGTCATGTCGCTGAGTATGCGGAGGATTTCTTCCGAATTTTCATGGTTTCTGTACTTCATTGCCTGATCATGAAGATAATTTGCGTCATGGGAGGCGTTTCCGGTAAGTCCTTTCTTAATTTCCTCTATAATATCATTTACCATTATTTTTCTCCTAACATAAATATAATAATTTTATTATACTACATTTTGAATAAAAAATCAATAGAAAAGTGTTGAAAAACTGGAGATAATTTTAATAGTATTTAATTTTTTCAGTTTTTGAGTATTTTTGACTTTAATTAAAAAATGTAGTATAATTATAAAAATTAGTAGTATAAGGGGGAATTTGTTTCATGAAAAAATTTTATTTACCAATATTGGCGCTTGCATTATCTGTTGCCCTGACAGCGTGCGGAAATGTTAAAAAAGAAAGTACAATCGAAAACAGTGATGAAAGCTCTGCTGAAACATCGGTTACATCAGAACTGTCCGAGGAAACAACAGAAATCAATACGGAGGCGTTTGCGGAACAGGCAACAGAAGTATTGTCGTATCAGACATGTACAGTCGACAATGTTTCCTTTATGGTTGACTCTAGCTGGAAGCCTTTGAATGGTCATGAGGGCACATTTGCTACGCCGGACGAAAAAAATGTTTACCAGCTTCAGGGCGTTTCAAGTTTAGGCAGTTATACTCCTGAAGAATTTTTTCAGCATCTGAAGGATATATACTCTGAAAGCAATGAGATAGTCAGGTCTGATGATACTCTTACATCATTTGTTACGTCTGATAATTTGGAATCATATATCGGCAGAATAGATATGAAAGTAAATGGTATTTTCTTTTCAATTGATGTTTTGATTGTTCCTCAGAAGAATAAGGTTGTTACATTTGCCGGTCAGAGTCCCAGTGAAAATGATCTTTCGGTTGATGTACGTGATATTACAAAAACAGCGTCGTTTAATATTGCAGCAGGGGATTATATCAGCGGAAATACATTTATTGCCAAAGATGGTTCGGAGCTTTGTCTTGGATCTGACGGAGAATTTATTTATTATCAATCAGAAGAGGATCATAACAAACCTTACTGTACGGGAACATATGAGGTGTATTACGGTCAGGAGGCTTTTGATAAACTGTCGACTATGGAAGAATACGGTCTTACAAAAGAAGAGCTTGAAGAAACGCTTTCAGCAAATATGAACGGATATAAATTGGGCGGTTTTAATATATCGGATTTTATAAATTCGGACGATTATTATGAGTCAGATGATATTTATCAGATATGCAAGGACAGCTTTTATGCTGTAATACTTCATAATGAAAAGCTGGTGGATTCAGGCAGTACAAGCGATATGGGCAATGATACACTTTATATCGGTTTTTATATTTCCGAGCTTGAATATGCGGATATGCTAAATGTTATGACAGCTAACTATGCCGGATGGACATTAAAAGGGCAAACAGAATGAAATCAGCAAAAAAACCGACCTCAGCATTATGCAGAGGTCGGTTTGTCTTTTCAGACATATATAGTTTAAATAAGAGGAGGTTATCGGATTAATATCCCATTCCCATACCGCCCTGAGGCATTGCAGGAGCCGGTTCCGGTGCAGGAATATCAGCAACAAGACTTTCAGTTGTAAGAACCATAGCGGCAACTGAAGCAGCATTCTGGAGTGCGGAACGAGTTACCTTAGTAGGATCTACGATTCCGGCAGGAATCATATCAACGTATGTTTCATTGTAAGCGTCGAAACCATAGCCTGTTTTGCCTGAACGCTTAATAGTATCTATAATGACGCTGCCTTCAAGACCTGCATTGAGTGCAATCTGGCGAACAGGTTCTTCCAAAGCTCTGAGAATGATCTGAGCGCCTGTCTTTTCATCGCCTTCCAGTGAAGGAATAAGCTCTTCAACAGCAGGAATTGCATTTATCAGAGCAGTACCGCCGCCGGCTACAATACCTTCTTCAACGGCTGCCTTTGTAGCAGCAAGAGCGTCTTCAATTCTCAGTTTCTTTTCTTTCATTTCGATTTCAGTTGCAGCGCCTACCTTGATAACTGCAACACCGCCTGAAAGCTTTGCAAGTCTTTCCTGAAGCTTTTCTTTATCGAAATCAGATGTTGTTGTTTCAATCTGAGCTTTGATCTGAGCAGTTCTGTTCTTGATATCGTCAGAGTTGCCTGAACCGTCAACAATAATTGTGTTTTCCTTGTTAATAACAACCTGTCTTGCACGTCCAAGCTGTTCGATAGCTGTATCTTTAAGTTCAAGACCGAGTTCTTCTGAAATCACCTGACCGCCTGTAAGAATAGCAATATCCTGAAGCATTTCCTTACGTCTGTCGCCGAATCCCGGAGCCTTAACAGCTGCGCACTTGAATGTGCCTCTGAGATTGTTGAGAATAAGAGTTGTAAGAGCTTCGCCTTCGATGTCTTCAGCGATGATCACAAGCTTTTTGCCTGACTGAACAAGCTGTTCCAGAAGAGGAAGAATTTCCTGGATTGAAGCGATTTTTTTATCTGTAATAAGAATATATGGATCGTCGTAAACAGCTTCCATTTTTTCTGTATCTGTAACCATATAAGGAGAAATGTAGCCTCTGTCGAACTGCATGCCTTCAACAACTTCGCTGTAGGTTTCGGCAGTTTTGCTTTCTTCAATTGTAATTACGCCGTCAGCCGTAACCTTTTCCATAGCGTCTGCGATAAGTTTACCTACATTTTCATCAGCTGAAGAAACTGTTGCAACTCTTGCGATATCGTCACTGCCTTCAATTTTCTTTGAATTTGAAATAACTGTGCCCACTGCCGTTTCAACAGCCTTTGCCATACCCTTTTTAACGATCATCGGGTTAGCGCCTGCTGCAATATTCTTCATACCTTCACGAATCATTGCCTGAGCCAGAAGTGTTGCTGTTGTTGTACCGTCTCCGGCAGCGTCGTTAGTTTTTGTAGCAACTTCCTTGAGCATCTGAGCGCCCATATTTTCAAATGCGTCCTCAAGTTCAATTTCCTTGGCAATTGTTACGCCGTCGTTTGTAATGAGAGGCGCACCGAATTTTTTGTCAAGAACAACGTTTCTTCCCTTAGGACCTAATGTGATCTTTACAGTATCAGCCAGCTTGTCAATACCTGACTGAAGAGATTTTCTGGCTTCCTCGCCGTATTTGATATCCTTTGCCATGATAACATTTCTCCTTTACAATATAAATTAACATGTGATTATTCTACTATTGCCAGAACCTCGGACTGACGGAGGATTGTGTATTCAACATCGTCAACCTTGACTTCTGTACCGGCATATTTGCTCAGTAAAACTTTGTCGCCCACTTTTAAATACATATCAACTTTTTCACCGTCAACGACTCCGCCCGGACCTACAGCAACAACCTCTGCAACCTGAGGCTTTTCCTTTGAAGCAGCCGCCAGTATAAGACCGCTCTTTGTAGTTTCTTCGGCTTCTGTCATTTTAATAACGATTCTGTCTGCCAATGGTTTGATAGTCATATTTATTCCTCCTGAAAATTTTATTAGCTTTTTTAGCACTCAAACTCTCTGAGTGCTAATTACTATTTTACCAACTTTCTCAGAAAAATCAAGGGGATTTTAAGAATATAAATGATTTTTGTATTTATAGACAATGCCAGACTAGATTTGGCATAAATTAATGTTAAAATTATACAAAGGATAACTGGAGAAATATTTTGGTTATTTTTTATAATATTATAAGTATTGACTTTTAACACATAATTTGTTAATATTAAATAAAAATATATGTATTACAAGTGAAGAGGATAACCATTTATTAGCACGTTTTTATTGAATATAGTTAAGGAAAAGGAAGAAAAAATGTCACTTGGAAAAATTCTGATAATTGATGATGATAAAAATATTTGTGATTTGTTGAGGATTTATCTTGAAAAAGAGGGGTATAGTACTATAATTTCAAATAACGGCGAAGAGGGTATGGTTAAGTTTTATGCCTTAAAACCTGACATTATCCTGCTTGATATAATGCTTCCGGGTATGGACGGCTGGCAGATTTGTCGTGAAATACGAAAAAATTATAATACGCCTATTTTGATGATTACGGCAAAATCAGAGGTTTTCGACAAGGTTCTCGGGCTGGAACTGGGTGCGGACGATTACATAGTAAAACCCTTTGACACAAAAGAAGTGCTGGCAAGGATCAAGGCTGTTTCAAGAAGAGTGGGACAGACAACTTCTTCGTCGGAATCAAGAGAATTGTTTTATGATAATCTGCATATCAATCTGACAAGGTATGTATTGAAGGTGCGCGGCAAGGTGGTTGAAACTCCTCCTAAGGAGCTTGAGCTTTTGTTCTTTTTAGCCTCCAATCCCAACAGGGTATTTACAAGAGATCAGCTTCTTGACGAGGTGTGGGGATTTGAGTATTACGGCGATTCCAGAACCATAGACGTCCATATAAAGCGGCTTCGCTTGAAGCTTGAGGGAGTTTCAGACAAATGGGCGCTGAAAACAGTATGGGGAGTGGGATATAAGTTTGAATGCGATGAAGAACGCAGCTGACGTAAAGAGACAGAAAAGTATGAAAAAACAGCTTATTGTTCAGTATCTGGCTGCAATTGCAATGCTTACTTTGGGAGCAGTATTTACAGGAATTTCCGTTTTTGCGTTTTCAGCGTCTTATGTAAAAAAGTCTGAATATAATGAGATAGATAAGACGGCCCGCACAATTATAAAAAATTTTGAAATATGCTTAAACTCATCTGACAGCAGAGAGACGGCAGTATCAGATATGGAGCGTTTTTTTGCCGTATATTCAGACGTGTTTGACACTAATTATTATATACTTGACAAAGACGGCGGTATTATTGTTAAATCCGAGGCGGATACGGAAAAATATAAGCCTGAAACAGTGTCAAGACTTATAAATGCGGCGGAATTTGATATTGTAAACAGCGAAGTAATAATCTACAGCAAAAAAATGCCGTCTGTTCTAAGCGATGGAGGAGTATATTTTATAGCACTGAAACCTGCCGACGAGTATTACCGTTCGGTAATCAGGATCGGAGAGGTTCTGATTATTTCAATAACTGTAGTATTTACTATTTTTTCAGTAATACTTTATCTTGTGAAACGCAGAAAGTTTAATTTACTGATGGAACTGAATGAATATGCATCGGATTTTGTTGAGACCGGTACGACCGATAAGACTCTTCCGGAGACATCTGACATGGAGCTTGCATCTATAATATCCGCAATGAATAAAATGACAGAGATAATTGCTTCAAACAATAAACACAGACTGGAATTTATGTCAAATGTTTCACATGAACTGAAAACTCCTGTAACTATAATAAACGGTTTTGTTACAGGTATTCTTGACGGAACTATTGAAAGAGACCAGCAGAGAAGATATCTGGTAAGGGTTTCGGATCAGACTAACAGAATGGTCAGATCAATTAATACCATGATGAAAATTTCCGGAATAGAATCGGGAGATATGCAGCTTAATCGGCGAATGGTGGATCTGACTGCGTTGTTTGTTGAAACTCTCTTTATGTTTGAAAAACAAATCGAGGATAAAAATGTAACCGTTGAGGGTATAGACAGTCCGAAAATAATGTTATACGGTGATAAAGATATTTTGTATCAGATAGTTTATAATTTAGTGGACAATGCAGTAAAATTTGTGAACAGCGGCGGAGTAATAAAGTTAAATACCCATAGCGATCAGCACAATATATATTTATGGTTTGGAAATACCGGCAGAGGCATTTCAGGCAGGGAGATGTCCAGGATTTTTGACAGATTTTATAAAACGGATTTTTCCAGAAGTCATGATACCTCAGGCGTAGGTCTTGGATTGTCAATTGTTAAAAAGTTTGTGGAATTTCATCATGGAAGTATAATTCTTAAAAGCAATCAGGACGAATATACGGAATTTCTGCTGACATTTCCTGTAGATAAATTTAACGTTGTTCCGGCAGCGGAATCCGAAGATAATGAAGACAGTGAGAATAAACCGATAAATGGAGAAAAAAATGAACGATAATTTTGAAAATAACGATGATCGCAGTACAGCTGCAGAAGAGTGTGAACGTTTTGATATTATTGAAAATGATATTCTCAATAATATCGGAAATCAGTCGGTATCTGATGAGAAAAAACGCCGTATTTCGGCAGCGGCGATATTTCTGGCTATGATTTTTATTGTTGTGTGCGTTCTGACCGTTTACTGTATAGTTTCGGATATAAACCGCGGAAACCTCGCAGGATTTGAACCGGAATTTCAGGGAAGAAATATTATTTTGCGGACAGAACACAAGCCTGAGACAGATAATCAACAGCTTACTGATGAAACCGGAAGATATACGGTTGAAGGACTTGTTCAGGTAGTAAGACCTCAGGTGGTGGAAATATATACATATAAAACAAAGGAAACGGATATTGTGTCGGGAAGCGGTTCGGGAATTATTATTACTGAGGACGGTTATATTGTAACTAATACTCATGTATTGGACGGCATGGAAAAATATGTAGTCAATACCTATGATAATAAATCGTATACTGCCGAAATCGTAGGGCGGGACGCTAAAACAGATATTTCGGTGATAAAGATCGACGCAGAAAATTTATCGGCGGCAGTGCTGGGAAATTCCGACGAGGTCAATCAGGGTGAAGCTGTTGTTGCAATAGGAAATCCGGCGGGATTGACGGGATCTATTACTGATGGAATAGTTTCCGGTCTGAACAGAAAAATCAAGACTGATGCAACAAGCTTTGAAATGAACTGTATTCAGACTAATGCGGCGATAAGTCCCGGAAATTCCGGCGGAGCCTTGGTTAATCTTTACGGTCAGGTAATCGGCATAACTTCGTCAAAATATGCGGCTGTTAATTCGGAGGGACTGGGGTTTGCCATTACTATCAATGAAGCAAAGCCGATAATTGAAGAATTGATCTCTCAGGGATATGTAAGCGGAAGAGTGAGAGTAGGAATTACTTTTTATTCAGCATATGCTGATTATGCAAATATTGAATTTAAAGATAAATACGGATTTGATATACCTGAAGAACTTGAGGGCAGTCTGTGGATAAGCGATATAAGTAAAGACTGTGATATTGCAAATACCGAGCTTAAAAACGGTGATTTTATTGTTTCAATAGAAGGACGGCAAATAGCTGATTACAGTGAACTGAATCAGCTGCTCAAGGGTAAAAAAGGCGGAGATAAGATAAAAGCAGAGTGTGCTAGAGTCGATAAAAGCGGAAAGATTACGTATTTTGAAATTGAATTTAAGCTAATGACCGACACGTCGGGTGATTTTTAAATTTTTAACCGGTACAAAATCTGTGCCGGTTTTTACTTTTATGCTGTACATATTCAACATGAAGCATATATAAGACACGCACATCTGCTAAAATATAAGTTTGAAAGTATTGAAATTTTTCCGGTATTGTGATATTATTTATTTGGTAGTTTAAACGTTTTCTGACTTCGGAGGTGTATGTGGAAAAAAATAAATTTGAGTTTGAAAAGCTGTCTGAAAAAATCAGTATATGTGTAAGCCGTGAGCATGGTTTTGGTACGGACGCATTTCTGCTGGCGAATTTTTCGGAGTATAAACTAAACGATACGGCTTGTGATTTGGGAACGGGATGCGGAATTATACCTCTGATTATGCAAAGAGAAAAACCTCCGAAAATTACATATGCTTTAGATATTCAGCCGCTTGCTATAGAACAGCTTAGAATAAGTCTGGATAAAAATAAAATTGACAGTATTATTCCAATATGCGCCGATTTAAAAGTATTGTGGGACGGTGCGCCTTTGGGACAGTTCAGTCTTGTTACCTGTAATCCGCCCTATAAAGCTGCAAAGGCAGGTATAGAAAGCAATCTTGACGCTCACAAGATAGCAAGGCATGAAATTTTATGTAATATTGACGACGTATGCCGTGCGGCGGCAAAGCTGCTTAAATTCGGCGGACGGCTTTGCCTTTGCAACAGACCTGAAAGGCTCAGCGATGTAATTTCGGCTATGAAAAACAATGGAATCGAACCTAAAAGGCTTAGATTTGTAAGTAAAAATCCCGATACTGCGCCGTGGCTTTTTCTGATTGAAGGTAAAAAAGGGTCAAAGCCGTTTATGAAAGTTTTGCCGCAGCTTTACGTGTGGAACGAATCAGGATATTCGGAGGAAATGGAAAAGATATATAGTATGGGACTTGACAGAAAGGAAATCAATTAATGGGAACATTATATGTTGTGGGAACTCCGATAGGAAATATGGAGGACGTAACGTTCCGGCAGCTTGAAACCCTCAAATCAGTAGATTTTATTGCCGCAGAGGATACCAGAGTTACTTTGAAGCTGCTTAACAGATACGGCATAAAAAAAACTCTTGTAAGCTATCACAGGCACAGCGGAGAAAACTGTGCCTTAAGTATAATGGAACGTATAAAGAACGGTGAAAATGCGGCGATCGTAACCGACGCCGGAATGCCGTGTATATCCGATCCGGGTGAGGATCTTGTAAAGATTTGTGCTGAAAACGAGGTTGATGTCAAAGTTGTTCCCGGACCGAGCGCAGTAATTTCCGCTCTTGCGGTTTCAGGACTTAGTACCTCAAGATTTTCCTTTGAGGGCTTTCTATCAGTTAATAAAAAACAGAGATACGAGCATCTTGAAAATATACAAAACGATACGAGAACTTTGATTTTTTATGAAGCTCCTCATAAGCTTCGCAATACGCTGAAAGATTTTCTTAAATATTTCGGGGATAGAAAAATTTCTCTTTGCCGTGAATTGACAAAGGTATATGAAGAAATCCTGAGAATGACAGTCTCCGAGGCAATTTTCTATTATGAGTCGCACAATCCAAAAGGCGAATATGTGTTGGTAGTTGAAGGCGCTCAGGAGCGTAAAGATAGCGGCAGTGTTACCCTTGAGCAGGCAGTAAGAATGGCGGAAGGTCTGATTAACGAGGGTGTGAAGCCGTCTGAAGCATGCAAAAGGATAGCAAAGGATACAAATTTTTCTAAGGGCAGTCTTTATTCGGCTGTTGTAAATAAGTGAAAGGTACGCTTTTATGCGTGCCTTTTGCATTTTATCAGTAAAATTTATACTTTTTGTAATTTGACTTTAAATGCAAAATGGTTTATAATTATAAGAATAAGTAAGAGTGTATAAATTTGACTTTTATGAAAATAATAGAAATATTCTATTAAGAAAGGTCATAGGTTATGAATACACAGGATTACGATGAAAATGAAAAGGACAACGATAATAATTCAGAAAGTGAAACAGAGGAAAGACTTGATCAGGCAGAGCTGATTGAAAAAACCGGAGAAGTGGTTCCCCATAATGCCAAACACCTTATTCACTGTCTTACCGTTATCGGTCAGGTGGAGGGGCATTATGTTCTGCCGTCCCAGAATAAGACTACGAAATATGAACATATTATTCCGGCGCTTGTGGCAATTGAACAGGATCGCAGCATTGAGGGACTGGTGATAATTCTCAATACCGTAGGCGGAGACGTTGAGGCGGGTCTTGCTATTGCAGAGCTTATTGCGGGAATGAAAACTCCAACGGTTTCACTGGTTGTAGGAGGCGGTCATTCAATCGGCGTACCGTTGGCGGTAAGCGCTAAGCACTCTTTTATTGTTCCCTCGGCTACAATGACAATTCATCCTGTCAGAATGAACGGACTCGTTTTGGGAGTACCTCAGACGCTTTCGTATTTTGATAAAATGCAGGACAGAATTGTAAATTTTGTAACCTCTAACAGCAATATCAGCGAACAGGATTTCAGGAATCTGATGTTGCAGACAGGAGAACTCACGATGGATATGGGAACGGTTGTAGACGGCGAACGTGCTGTTGAACTGGGACTTATTGACAGTCTGGGCGGTTTAAGCGACGCTATTGACTGCCTGTATTCACTTATTGAAGAATCTGGTGAGAAGTATCCTGATAATGAAAAAAAGGAGGACTAAGCAATGGTGCTTCATACAATTATCAGTCCGGCAGACATTTTTTACGATTTTTCCAAGAATATGGAAAATATTAAAAAAAATGAGGAAATATGCATTACGGACCCTTTTCACTACCTTGAACAGGATGAGTATTACAAACAAAATATACAAATGCGGAAATGATTTCCGCTACATATCAGGAGGGCAAAATGAATATTTTTGAAGCGATTATGCAGGGAATTATACAGGGACTGACGGAATTTCTTCCGGTATCAAGCTCGGGACATCTATCACTTTATCAGCACTTTACAGGCAACAGCGGAGAGGGTGCACTGCTGTTTTCGGCAGTTCTTCATCTTGGTACGCTGGTTGCAGTGTTTACTGCATTCCGCAAAACGATCTGGGAGCTTATTAAAGAGCTGGGATTTATGATAAAGGATATCTTTACAGGAAAGTTCAAATGGAAGGAAATGAATCCTCCGAGGCGGGCGATAATAATGATGATAATTTCGCTTCTTATGCTTATTCCTTTTTACATATTCAAGGACTTTTTCGAGGGAGTGTCCGAAGACAGTGATATTATTGTTGAGGGTATCTGCTTTTTGTATACTGCAACTATTTTATTTTTTTCCGACCGATGCGTTAAGGGAAATAAAAAATTCGGTGATATTACGGTAAAAAATGCCGTAACAGTAGGCGCTTTTCAGGGTGTAGCACTGCTTCCGGGCGTATCACGTTCCGGTTCTACAATTTCCGGCGGACTTTTCTGCGGATTTGAAAGGGAAACAGCGGTTCAGTATTCATTTATTCTGGGAATACCGGCAATTTTAGGCGGCTGTCTTTTGCAGGTTAAAGACGCCGTGGATCAGAAAGCAATGGACATAGAGCCTTTAAATTTTGCAGTTGGATTTATTGTTTCAGCAATTGTAGGAATTTGTGCGATAAAAATGGTTAACTGGCTTGTGAAATCGGATAAATTCAAGATTTTTGCGGTTTATACTTTGATTTTAGGCGTAGTAGTAATTGGAATAGGAATTTTTGAACATGCTGTTGGAATGAATCTTGTTGACTATCTGAAAAAATAATTTTAGAATACGAAAGGAAAATAACAGTGGCGGGAAGTAAAAAAAGCGGCGGCTCTTCCAAAGCAAAGTCAGGCGGTGCAAAAAAGGGCGGAAATACAAAAAAAGCTCAGACAAAACCGTCTGCCGGATCTAAAACCGAATCTCAGAAGGATCCGGTAAATCAGTTCTGGTCCGTAATATTGTTTGCGGCGGGAATTCTGGTTTTTCTTCTTACTGTAATTGAAGGAAGCAGCGGCTGGTATTTTATACATAATCTTTTCAGAGGACTTTTCGGCGTATCGGTATTTTTAGTGCCGGTCATACTTGTCTATACGGCGATTCTTATAAGCATGGAAAGATCCCAGCAAACCGTAGCCGGAAGAGCAATGTGGGGTATCGGTCTTACTTTGCTTTGCAGTTCTGTGGTACAGATAATGTTTGCAGGAGAAGCACAGGGCAGCAGCTTTACTGAAAAATGCAGATATCTTTATGAATCCGGTTCAAATCTGGAAGGCGGCGGCTTATTAAGTGCATTGATCGCATGGCCTTTGCTTAAGTTTTTTGGGAATGTAGGCGCTAAGATCATAGTTTGTGTTCTTCTGTTTATTTTCATAATGCTTCTGTCCAATCTGACGCTTTTTCAGTTTTTCGGATTCTTTTACAAACCGTTTGTCAAAATGTATCATTCGCTACAGGAGCTTCGGGAGGAAAACCGTATACTTGACGCATATGAGGAATGGGAGTATGATGAGGAACAGGAAGCTATTTCTCTTGCAAATTCCCAAAATAATGAAAGTGATACGGTGCCGGACGATAATTTTGATTTTGACGTTCCGGTAAATGAGAATGATAATATTGATCTTCCTGATTTTGAACCGCCGAAATTGAGCAGTCAGAACGGTTCGGCAATAGACATACCTATTGATGGAGTTTTACAGTCTGAATCTGACAAGCCCGTTTTAGGAAATAATAATAACTCTGAAAACGTACATGACGCTGACGATAAGCCGGCCGAGAAAAATCAAAAGCCGCTGAATGAACTGGATGCGCTTGTTGAAAAGGCGGTAGTAGGCGGAGAAAAAGAAAAGCTTCCTGAGACCTTTGCAGAAAAAGCAGCTAAAGCGGAGGAAAGTGTACAGAAAACAGAAATCAAACCCATTGAAACAAAACAATATGTACTGCCTCCGATTAATCTTCTCAGTAAAAGTGTTTCAAAGGCAAATGATCCTGCTGCTGCTACAGAACTGAAAGAAAAGGCGGATACTCTTATAAATACTCTTGAAAGCTTCGGAGTAAAGGCTAGAATTGTTGCTATCCAGAGAGGTCCGAGAGTTACACGATATGAAATTCAGCCTGCGGCTGGAGTTAAGGTTTCAAAGATCACCAATCTGTCGGACGATATTGCCCTTAACCTTGCAGCGGCAGGAGTAAGAATAGAAGCTCCGATTCCGGGCAAGGCGGCTATCGGTATTGAAATACCGAATACTAATCAGGACGTAGTTTCTATACGCGAAATAATCGAGAGCCGTGAATTCCGTGACGCTAAAAGCAAGCTTGCGTTTTCAGTGGGTAAGGATATTGCCGGAAATATTATTATAGGCGATGTTGCAAAAATGCCTCACATGATCATTGCCGGAACAACAGGTTCGGGTAAATCGGTATGTACAAACTCAATAATCATGAGTATACTTTACCGTGCAACTCCTGATGAGGTAAAGCTTATTCTGATAGATCCTAAGATGGTTGAATTTACAACTTATAACGGTATTCCTCATCTCCTGATACCTGTCGTTACTGATCCCCGTCAGGCGGCAGGTGCGCTTAACTGGGGAGTTCAGGAAATGCTAAGAAGATATAAGCTTTTTGCAGATAATAATGTAAGGGACTTAGGCGGATACAATGAACTTGCAGTACGTAAGGGATATGACAAGCTGCCGCAGATCGTTATTGCAATAGACGAATTTTCAGACCTTATGATGGCGGCTTCAAAGGAAGTAGAAGACTCTGTATGCCGTCTTGCACAGATGGCGAGAGCGGCGGGAATGCACCTTATAATTGCAACCCAAAGACCTACTACAGACGTTATCACAGGTCTTATCAAGGCTAATATCCCAAGCCGTATTGCGCTGTCGGTTCAGTCGCAGGTTGACTCAAGAACCATTCTGGACACTCAGGGTGCTGAAAAGCTTTTGGGCTACGGCGATATGCTTTATTACCCAAACGGTATGCAGAAACCGCTTAGAGTTCAGGGTTGTTTTTGCTCTACTAAGGAAGTTGAAACGATAGTTGACTTTATCAAGAAAGAGTCAGTATCTGAATATAATGAGGAAATTATTGAAGCAGTCGAACAGAATATGCCTGCAGAAAAGGGCGAGCGTACTTCTGATGTTTCCGAACCTATAGGAAATGGTGACGATATTCTTATTGAAAAAGCAATTGACGTTGTTGTGGAAATGGGACAGGCGTCTACTTCCTCACTTCAGAGAAAGCTGAAGCTTGGGTATGCAAGAGCTGCAAGAATAATCGACGAACTGGAAAGTATGGGCGTTGTTGGTCCTTATGAAGGGGCGAAACCAAGAAAGGTTATAATGTCAAAACAGCAGTGGGCGGAACGCCGTGCAAGAAAAAGTATGCAGGAATAAGGAAATATAATATGAATGGATTTCTTCCGATCTCACGTTCGGATATGGAGGAACGTGGAATAAAACAATTTGATTTTGTTTATATAACCGGGGACGCCTATGTCGATCACCCTAGCTTTGGTGTGGCGATAATATCAAGAGTACTTGAAGATTTGGGATATACAGTGGGAATAATTTCACAGCCTGACTGGAAAAGCGATAGAGATTTCAAACGCTTCGGCAGACCTAAGCTTGCATTTCTGGTAACAGCCGGAAATATTGATTCTATGGTTGCGCATTATACCGCCGCAAAAAGAAAGCGTTCCGATGACGCTTATACTCCCGGCGGAAAGGCAGGAAAGCGTCCGGACAGAGCGGTAATAGTGTACTGTAAAAAAATCCGTGAAATTTACGGGGACGTTCCCATCGCTATAGGCGGACTGGAAGCTTCACTTCGTCGGTTTGCTCACTATGATTATTGGGACGATTGCGTCCGTCCGTCAATTCTTGTTGACAGTACTGCGGATATCCTTATGTTCGGAATGGGTGAGCATCAAATTACAGAGCTTGCGGACAGACTTTCGCATGGAGAGGATATACGTGAGATCCATGATGTACGGGGAACCTGCTACCTGACAGAACCTGTAAACACGCCGATCGGTGCGGCGGAATGTCCGTCCTTTGAACAGGTCAGGGATAATAAAAAGCTGTATGCCAAAGCGTGCAGACAGCAGTATGACCAGCAGGACGAGGTTTACGGCAAAACGGTAATTCAGCGTCATGGAAAGATGATGCTTGTGCAGAATCCTCCGGCGCTTAGTCTTACAACTGAAGAGCTTGACCATGTTTATAGTCTGCCGTATATGAGAACATATCACCCGTCATATGAAGGTATGGGAGGAGTACCGGGAATTGAAGAAGTTCAGTTTTCTATTACTCATAACAGAGGCTGTTTCGGGTACTGTAATTTTTGCTCTATTGCTCTTCATCAGGGCAGACGAGTAACTTGCCGCAGCGAGGAGTCAATACTTGAAGAGGCTGAAAAGCTGACAGAAATGTCAAACTTTAAAGGATATATACACGATGTAGGAGGACCTACCGCTAATTTCAGAAAACCATCCTGTGAAAAGCAGATGAAGCTGGGATTGTGCAAGGGTAAAAAATGCCTTGCACCTAAACCATGTCCCAATCTTGACGTTGACCACAGGGAATATATTGATATATTACGAAAACTTCGTAATATTAAAGGAGTAAAAAAAGTTTTTATTCGTTCGGGAATACGCTATGATTATCTGATGGAGGACGAAAGTGACGAGTTTATAAAGGAGCTTATTAAAAATCATGTTAGCGGACAGCTTAAAGTTGCTCCGGAGCATTGTTCGGCGGCAGTTCTTGATAAAATGGGTAAGCCTCATATTGAGGCATATAAGAAATTTCAGCAGAAATTCTATGCAATTACAAAGGGAATGGGTAAGGAGCAGTATTTAGTACCTTACCTTATGTCATCTCACCCGGGAAGTACTCTTAAAGAAGCTATAGATCTGGCAGTGTTTTTAAAGGAACATAATATGCGTCCGGAACAGGTGCAGGATTTTTATCCTACTCCGGGAACACTTTCTACATGTATGTTTTATACGGGATATGATCCGTATACAATGGAGGAGGTATATGTCCCGAAAACTCCGGAAGAGAAAAAAATGCAGAGAACGCTTTTACAGTATTTCAAGCCTGAAAATAAAAAAATCGTTATTTCAGCATTGAAAAAAGCCGGACGGCACGACTTGATAGGTTACGGTAAAAATTGTCTGGTAACGCCTGAAAACGGACGAAATGAAACACGGGCGGTAAATGGCAGAAAATCGGGAAAGGCAAAAAATAATGGCATCAGGAAAAAGAAAAAAAGGTAAGAAAAACGGATTATTTGCAAAGCTTTTGGCGGCGGTCATAATAATTGCTGTCGGTGTTTTTGCGGCTGATTATTTTAATATATTTACCTTTGAGGAATGGAAAGAATTTTTCGTTATTGAAAAGGAATCCGTTGCAGAGGGAGAGGTTCAGGTCCATTATATAAATGTGGGGCAGGGCGACTGTTCTCTTATTCTGTCTGAAGATACGGCAATACTTATTGATACCGGTGAAAAGGAAAACGGCGAAATAATATGCAGTTATCTTGAAAAACACAATGTTGATAATATCGACTGCCTGATCCTTACTCACCCTCATTCTGACCACATGGGCGCGGCTTCCTATGTTATTGACAATATGGACGTTGAACAAATTATCATTCCTAAGGTTACGGACGATATGATACCAACAACGAAGGTTTATGAAAATTTCTTAAAAAGCGTTAAGAACAAAAATCTCAAGCTGACTGCCGCAAAACCCGGAATGACCATTGATGCGGGAGAGGGAGAGCTTGAAATAATATCACCGGTAAAGGATTATGATAATTTAAATAATTATTCTGCGGCGGCAGTACTTACTCATGGCAGTAATAAGTTTATGTTTACAGGGGATATTGAGAAAAAAGCTGAAAAGGATATTATTGAAGCCGGAAATCTTACCAGTGCAGATGTTCTTAAAGTTGCTCACCATGGAAGCAATACTTCAAGCAGCAAGGAATTTCTTGATATCGTAGATCCTGATTATGCAGTTATAGAGTGCGGAGATAATTCCTACAAGCACCCTCATGAGGAAACTATGGAAAGACTTTCCGAATATACGGATAAAATATACAGAACAGACATAGACGGAAATATTGTGATAACGTCTGATAAAGACGGATTATCAGTGAAAACTGAAAATTAAGGAGAAGCTATGCTGATAATAGAACGCTTTGAGGGAAATACTGGCATTATTGAGGACGGCGGCAAGCACTTTGAAGTAAGCAGAGAGGATCTGCCGGAAAATGCATGTGAGGGAGACGTACTGAAAAAAGTCGGCAGTATATATGAAATTGACAAAGAGAAAACAGAAAGCCGAAGAAAAGAAATATTAAAGCTGCAAAACAGCTTGTGGAGTTGAATATGAACGCAGACGTAATTATAATAGGCGGAGGAGCCGCCGGAGCAATGGCAGGTGTTTATTGCGGCGAATGGGGAAAGAAAACAATTATTTTTGAACCCAACGGAAAAATAGGTAAAAAGCTTATGATCACCGGTAAGGGAAGATGTAACGTTACCAATAACTGTACAGACGATGAACTTATTCGCAATATTCCCCGTAATCCAAGGTTTTTATACAGTGCTTTTTCGCAGTATTCAACGGCAGATGTTATGGATTTTTTTGAGCAGTCGGGAGTGCCTCTGAAAACAGAAAGAGGAAACAGAGTTTTTCCTGTAAGCGATAAGGCGGCGGATGTTGTTTCGGCTCTGGAACGCAGACTGAAAAAAGCTGATGTAAAAATCATCAAGGAAAGGGTTAACGGACTTATTATTGAAAACGGCGTATGCAAGGGTGTTGAAGCAGGAGGAAAGCAGTATTTTTCGGAGTCTGTTTTAATAGCGACCGGAGGAAAATCCTATCCCAGTACCGGTTCTACGGGGGATGGGTATAAGCTTGCAGAATCTGTGGGACATACTGTTACAAAGCTTGAACCTTCTCTTGTACCGCTAGTGTGCAATGAAAAATATTGCGCCGATATGATGGGACTTTCCCTGAAAAATGTCACGCTGTCGCTATATGACAGGGGTAAGAAAATATACAGCGAGCTGGGTGAAATGCTGTTTACTCATTTCGGTGTGTCCGGACCGCTGGTATTAAGCGCAAGCTCTCATATTGACAATATGGAAAATAACAGATATAAACTTCTTATTGATTTAAAACCCGGACTTTCCGAGCAGCAGCTTGATGCGAGAATATTACGGGATTTCAGTGAAAATATAAATCGTATATTCGGAAATTCTCTATCCAAGCTTTTACCTGCAAAGCTTGTACCGACAGCGGTAAGGTTGTCGGGGATACCGGGGGAGAGAAAGGTAAATCAAATAACAAGAGAAGAACGTCTGGAATTTGTAAGACTTCTCAAAGCTTTTCCGCTGACGGTAAAAGCTTTCCGACCAATAGAGGAAGCGATAATTACCAGCGGAGGTATCAATATAAAAGAAATCAATCCTAAAACTATGGAATCAAAAAAAGTAAAAGGACTTTTCTTTGCCGGAGAAGTTATAGACGTTGATGGATATACAGGCGGCTTTAACTTACAGATCGCTTTTTCTACCACATACTGTGCGGCTTTAAATATGTAACTGAAAGGAAGTTGAAAATGAGTATTAATATTGCTGTTGACGGACCGGCAGGCGCCGGAAAAAGCTCTATTGCGAGAGCTGTGGCTGAGGAAATCGGGTATATATATGTTGATACGGGAGCACTATACAGATCAATTGCCCTTTATTCCATAGAAAACAAACTTGACAATGAATCACTAGTAAATTCACTGGATAAAATAAATATAAGACTGGAATTTATTGATAAATGTCAGCATGTTTTTTTAAACGACAATGATGTTTCGGATAAAATAAGAACTCCGGAAGTTTCAATGGGCGCTTCAAAAGTTTCGGCAATTCCGGAGGTAAGGGAATTTCTATTCGGACTTCAGAAAAAAATTGCCGCTGAAAATAATATAATAATGGACGGAAGAGACATTGGAACAGTAGTTCTTCCTGGCGCTGATCTAAAGGTATTTCTTACGGCGTCTGCCGAGGAAAGAGCAAACAGAAGATTTAAAGAAATGACTGACAGCAGTATTAGCTATGAACAGGTACTGGAGGATATAAAGCAGCGTGACTATAATGATATGCACCGAGATATTGCTCCCCTCAAGCAGGCAGAGGACGCAGTGCTGCTGGATACTACTGGTATGACGATAGAGGAAGTAAAGCAGAAGCTTAAGGCTTTAATTGATGAAACGGAAAAAAGCATAGGATAGGTGTGCAAAATGAATATATTCTTCAAATGTCTATATGGACTTGTTAAAGGAATTTATTACGGGTTATATAATGTTAAAGTTGAAGGCAGGGAAAATATTCCGGATAAATCCGGATTTATTATTGCTTCTAATCACCGTACCTTTGCAGACCCTCCGTTAATTGCAGTAACGGCAGGGTGTGCTAAATATTCTTTTGTGGCTAAAGCAGAGTTATTCAGGTTTCCGCCCTTTGGCTGGCTTATAAGAAAATTGGGGGCGTTTCCGGTAGTAAGGGGAAAAGGAGACATGAAGGTCATTTCCGATTCTGTCGAAAGAATAAATCAAGGAAGAAATCTTGTTATTTTTCCGGAAGGAACAAGAAGTAAGGACGGAAAAGTTGGAAGAGGTAAAACCGGAGTAGCGCTTATTGCTGCAAGATCCGGAGCTGCCGTTATTCCGGCAGGCATTGTTTTTGAGGGAAAGCTGAGGTTCAGAAGCAAGGTTACTGTAAAATACGGAAAACCCATTGCCCCGGAAGATATTCAGCTTGAAAAAGAATTGGATCCTCATAAGCTAAAAGCAGTGAAGGTGAAAATTATGGGAGAAATAAAAGAACTCGTGGAGGGCAGTAATGGCGGAAATTAAAGTTGCAAAGTCGGCAGGATTTTGTTTTGGTGTTGACCGTGCGGTAAAGCTTGTTTACGGTGAACTTGAAAAGGGCAATAAAAGTGTTGCAACGCTCGGACCTATTATTCATAATGCAGATGTGGTAAACGACCTTACAGACAAGGGCGTCAGAATAGCGGATAGTGTTGACGATCTTAAAGAGGGAGAAAAAGCCGTTATACGATCTCATGGTGTAGGCAAAAAAATCTACGAAGGACTTGATCAAAAGGGCAATGCGTATATTGACGCTACATGTCCATTTGTTGCACGAATCCATAAAATTGTCCGTGAAAAAACCGAAGAGGGATACTTTATATTAATTGCCGGTGATAAGGATCATCCTGAGGTACAGGGAATTGTTGGTCATTGCGACGAAAATTACTATGTTTTTAAAGATGAAGACCAGTTAAAAAGTTTTTTTAGTAAAAATTATAAAAATTTAGAAAAAAAGCTTGCAATTGTTGCTCAAACAACGTATAATATATTAATATGGGGAGAGTGTTTAAAGGTTATTCCAAAGGACGATGAAAATATTCTGGTTTTTGATACGATATGCAATGCAACTTCACAGAGGCAGTCCGATGCGGCTTTGCTGTCAAAGGAAGTTGACGTTATGATCGTTGTAGGCGGAAAAAACAGCTCAAACACAATAAAGCTTTATAATGTTTGCTCTGAAAACTGTCCGTCTTACCACATAGAAAATGCGGACGAGCTTTATTCATTAAACCTGAAAAATGCTGAAAAAATAGGCATTACTGCCGGAGCATCCACACCGGCTTATATAATTAAGGAGGTACAAAATACCATGGCTGAAATCTTAGAAGATGACATTAATTTTGAGGAGGCGCTTGAACAGTCTTTCAAAAAAGTACATACAGGAGAGCGAGTTAAGGGCTATATTGCCGCAGTTAATAACAGCGAAGCAATCGTAGATATCGGAACAAAGCATACCGGTTATGTTCCGCTTTCAGAACTGACTGACGATCAGACCAAGAAGCCTTCTGACATAGTTAGTGTCGGAGAAGAAGTTGATTTGATTGTAACTAAAATCAACGATCAGGAAGGCATTGTTACACTTTCAAAGAAAAAGGTTGACGAACTTGTAGGCTTTGATAATATTTCAAAGGCTAAGGAAGAAGACGCAGTACTTGACGGCGTAGTACTGAACGTTGTAAAGGGCGGTATTCTTGTTTCCGTTGACGGAGTAAGAGTTTTCGTTCCAGCTTCACAGACAGGTTTAGGCAGAGATAAGAATCTTGACGAACTTCTCAAGCAGAAGGTTCAGATCAAGATTATCGAAGTAAATGAATCACGCCGCAGAGCAGTAGGTTCTATTAAGGCTGTTGCAAAAGCTCAGAGGGAAGCTGCTAAGGCTGCATTTTGGGAAACTGCTGAAATCGGCAAGGTTTATAAGGGCGAAGTTAAGTCTCTTACAAATTACGGCGCTTTCGTTGATCTCGGCGGAATTGACGGAATGGTTCACATTTCCGAGCTTTCATGGGGCAGAATCAAGCATCCAAGTCAGGTTGTAAAGGTTGGAGATATACTGGAAGTTTATATTAAGGAGCTTGACAAGGAATCAGGAAGAATTTCTCTTGGCTTTAAAAAGGCTGAGGACAACCCTTGGGTTAAATTCCAGAATAATTATAATGTAGGCGATGTTGTTAAGGCAACTATAGTTTCTATAACGCCTTTCGGTGCATTTGCTCAGATTATTGAAGGCGTTGACGGTTTGATTCATATTTCTCAAATTGCCGATAAGAGAGTAGATAATGTAAACGACGTCCTTTCTGTAGGTCAGGAAGTTGACGTAAAGATTACTGAAATTGACTTGGACAAGAAGAGAATCAGCATTTCTATTCGTGCACTGCTTGATGACGCAGCAGCTGAAGAAACAGAAGACGCTGAATAATATTGATTAAAAATATTGAATAGTAGCGGGCGAGGTTATCTCGCCTTTTACTTTGTAAAAGAGGTTGTTGTGTTGAAGAAAGGCAAGGAAATAACAGTATTTCTGGCTTTGACTCTTATACTTTCGGGGTGCGGAGGAGAAAAAGAAAAATCCCGTTCGGAGGTAAAAGCTGCCGCAGCAGTAAGCGTCCAAAGCACACGTGAAACAGTTAAGTATACTGAAACTATAAATACCGAAATATTAACTGAAGCTGCTGTAACTGAGATCTTGTGCGGAGAAACTGAAAATGTACAGCCGATAGATAATAATGACGAATTTAATGATTTTAAAGACAATGTTGTGGTAATAGGCGATTCCATTGCTCTGGGATACGGAGCGTATGAAAGACTTCCTATGAAGCATGTATTTGCAAAGCTTAATGCAAGTCCGTCGAAAATGGACGATTTTAAGTTTGAATATGCCGGAGGTGAAGCGTCGGCATTGACAATATTAAACGATTTGCAGCCGGAGTTTATTATGCTTTCAATGGGACTTAATGATATAACCACTTATTCCGCTGAAAATTTTGCTGAAAAGTATAAAAAATTTACAGACAGTATTATAGAATCGTGTCCCGAATCAGAAATTTATATTATGGGAATTACTCCCGTAAAATCTGACTGCGAATATACTTCTAATAAAAACATTGATGAATACAACATTAAATTATCAGAAGAATTTGAAAATTATGGCGAAAAAATACATTTTGTCAATGCAGGAACAGTACTGAAAAATGATAATGGAAGCTTAAATAATGAATATTCCAGTGGTGACGGTATTCATCTTACAGGGGCAGCATATGATGAAATGCTGAAAGAACTTGAAAATTATTTATATAAATAGAAATTTAAAGTCCGGAAAAATCCGGACTTATTTTTTAAAAACTGTAACCTTTTTGTTTTTTTAGTGTATATATTAGTGAAAGCCGTTAGAACGGAGGTGCAGGCTTGAAAGACAAACGTTTGATTTTAAAGCTTAAGCAAGGGGATTCAAAAGCTCTTAATATAATTATTGAAAAATATTCTTCTTATGTATATACTGTTATAAGAAATATTATAGGAGATTATATGACTGAGGAAGATATTGAAGAGGTTGTAAGCGATAGTCTTGTAAACCTTTGGAATAATTCAGACAAGCTTTCTGAGGACAGGCCGCTGACTCCGTATTTATCTGCAATAGCCAGAAATGCCGCTAAAAATCGGTTTAGGCAATTTCATGCGGAATATTCTTTTGAGGACATTTCCGATGAACCCGCCGATAGAGATAATATTCCGGAATTGATTGAAAATTATCAGGCATTAAGTTTAGTTTATGATGCAGTTGAAAATTTCAACAGTATTGATAAGGAAATTTTTATCAGATATTATTTTTACGGTGAAAAGCTTGAAGCTATTGCAAAAATAACCGATCTGACGCTTTCAAATTGTAAAACAAAATTATGCAGAACAAGGAAGAAAATAAAAGTATATCTGACAGAAAGGGGTTATGATTATGAGGTCAAAAGATAAGTGGCTTAAGGATTATCCTATGATAGACTATGAAAAAGCCGATTGCAAAAGAATCAGAAATTCTGTCGGAGAAAAGCTTTCAGAACAGAAAGGCGAGGTAATTTATATGAAAAAGAGAAGCTTTAAACCGTTGGCAATTATAGGAGCAGTTTTGGCAGTGTCTGCTGCATCAGTATTCACAGTAAATGCCGCTACAGACGGCGCTGTTGTGAATAAAATCAAGGAATGGACAGGAAATGTTACGGTCTATATTAACGGTGAAGAGGTTGAGATGCCGGCAAAGATTAAAGAAATTGATGGTGATGAAGACTGCCGTATTGTTGAATTTGAAATAGATGATGAAAATAGCGATGATAATGTTAATATAGAATATTATGAATACTATGATGAATCAGATATTCCAGATGATTTGGAGATTGAAATGGAAATAACCACTGAAAATTCTAATGAAAATAAATAATTAAAAAGGACGGTTAAAAACCGTCCTTTTTAATTATTAGTGGCAGCTGCAGCCTGAACGCTTAACGAAAGAGTTACAGTCTGTACATTCAGGTACCTTTGGGTCTGATTCGTGAGTGCCGATCTTTACCATATCAAGTGTGCAGTAATCTTCAGTTTCCATGTTGTTTGCACATTGCTTAACTGTGCAGTGGATGTTTGAATTTTTTTTCTTTTCCATAATATCAGTCTCCGTTTCATTAAAATGTATTCTCGTTCTGAGAACAAAATTATTATAACCTGAAACTAAAAAAATAATACATTTAATCGTGTAAAAATCATATAAAATATATACATTTATCCAAAATTTTAAAAAACATATTGACTTTATAAAATAAATTTGTTAACATGTTAGGTATCAGCATATAATCTAATTTATATGTTAATAAAAATAACTTAGGGGGAAACAAAATGTCAGAGTTTAATGATAACAACGGTCAGAATGAAGTATCTGATATTCCGGTTTCAGAAATTAAGCCGGAAGAACATCAGCCGGCAAAAGCAGTTGAACCGATAATGGCTGGAACAGAAATCATAAGCGGTGTTGAAAAGGCAAAAAAAGGTCCGGCCGCTGTAATTGCTGTAATAGCGGTTATACTTGTCTTACTTTTGGGCGGCAGTGCTGCTGCATACAGCTTTAGTCCATGGGTAAAAAATAATGTAAAAATGATTATTAACGATCCTGAGGATTATTATTCGTGGGTTGAAAATCAGAATATAAAAGAGTCTGCGGAGAAAGTGGCAGAGGCTTATGATAAAATGACCAATTCTGAAAATCAGAATGTGGATCTGGAATTAAAAGCTGATCTTGAAAAAGACGCTATAGCTTCATTATTTGAATCTAATTCAGGCGTTTCACTGTCTGATGCTGGTATTACAATTCCAGGCAGTATTTCATTTACAGAAGCGGGTACCGTAGTAGACGGTAATACAGCCTTCAGCGCAAAGCTTAATGCTGATGAAAAAACGCTTCTTACAATTAACGGATACTTAAAGGATGGTAAATATTATTATCAGATTCCGGAGCTTTCTTCAAGTTATATTTCGATGGATTTGAGTCAGATTATAGAAGAGGCATTCTCAGAAACTGATTCTTTGGTAAACGGTATTGGAAATAAGGAAGACTCGCAGCCAGTAATAAACAATGTTTTTACAAAAATGTCAACCGGTAAGGGTCTTCAGGAAATTATTACAGATGATGAACTTGAAGAGCTTCTTGTAAAATATTTTGATATTGTATTTACAAATATTGATGATGTTAAGCTGAAAAAGAATATTGAATGTGAAGTAAACGGTGTAAAAACTGAATATAATCAATTAGTTGCAGAAATTGATGAAGGCTGTCTTTACAGCATTGCTAAGGATGTTTTAAAGAAGGCTAAGGATGATAAAACAATTATTAAAATTGTTGAATCAACCGGTTCTATGACTAAGGATGATTATCAGTCCGCTGTAGATAAGCTTCTTGGAGAGCTTGGCGAATATAATGTGTCAGGCGGCGACGTAGTTGCTGTAATGAATGTTTATGTTGACAGTAAGGGCGTAATAAAGGGAAGATCTTTTGAAATTGCTGATGAGGAAGACGTAAAGCTTAATTATATGAGTGTTGAGGACAATGATAATAACGCATTTGAAGCAAATATTATCTTTGACGGCGAAGGTCTTAAAATCAGTGGGGACATTACAGAAAAATCAGATAAATCCAGCGGAAAAATAAATGTTACAGCTGTAGGAACAACAGACGGCGATCAGTCTTTTGATATTGAATTTAAGGATATAAAGACTGAAAATAAAGACAAGGGATATTGCAGCGGTGAAATTAATTTGAATCTTTCAGCCTTGGATATGGGTAACATTGCAGTAAATCTCAGTTCAGACGGCAAAAGTCAGGAAATTTCTACTGAAATTAATGTCGGCGGAACAAAGTATGCCAATGTGACTTTGAAATACAGCGACAACAAACCGGAAGAAATCCCTGCTTTCAACGACGCAGAAAAGGTTTATAATTATTCATCAGACGGAGCAGAGCTTCAGCAGTATATTGCCGAAGCGGATATGGAAGGCTTCCTGAAGGGAATCAGCGATGTTATCGGAATAGATCTCAATTCTTTGATGAATGGATACAACGGTACTGTTACAGAACCGATAGTTCCTACAGAACCTGAAAATCCGACTGTAACTGATCCTACAGTTACCGGTACAGCTCCTGAAACTCCTGAGTCAGCATCATACGATTTCAGCAAGATTAAAATTCAGCTTAATGGTAAAGATGTGACTATTCCTGGCAAAATTGACGGTGTTCTCGATAAGGTAAAGGTTGATGTTGATAAAGTTGAAGCAGGCATGGCTGAATACTTTTATTCGGAAGACGGTAATACTGCGGTATATGTTGAAAATTTGACCGAAGCCGCACTTGCCCCAAAGGATTGTACAATTACCGGATTATCTGTTACTGATGAATCGGATATTAAATTAACAATTGACGGTATAGGACCCGGAAGCAATATAAGTGATGCGGTAAGCAAATACGGTTGTAAGCTTGATGATCCTAAAAATGGTTATACTTATATTGAAGATTCAGGTAACGGAGAATTTTACGGGGAAATAACTTTATTTTACAATGACGGAATTATTTATGAAGTTGATGTAGATTTTTATTAATATACTAACTAAAATACAGCAGAAGTTTAATTCTGCTGTATTTTTTATTGGTAGGAAATTTCAGTAATTAAATGATATAAAATCCGTTGACACGCTTTTTACTATATGATATAATGTGATTGTTAACAAATTAACAATAGGAGGTAAAAGATGAATATTTTTGTATGTGTTGGAAGTTCCTGTCATTTAAGCGGTTCTGCAAGAATAGTGGAACTAATGAAAAATGCTGTTGAAAGGAACAATCTTAATGATAAGGTTAAGCTTTCCGGAGCGTTCTGTCTTGGAAAATGTACTGAGGGAGTTTCAGTTAAATTTGACGATGAAATAGTATGCGGCGTTTCGGAGGATAATTTTGACGAAACTTTTCAGAAGTATGTACTTGATAAAATCTGATTATAGAAAGGTTTTGATTTTTTATGAAAGATTATTTGCAGTTAAAAAAGCTTAATTGTAAAAATTGCTATAAATGTATACGTCACTGTCCGGTAAAATCAATAAAATTTTCTGATAATCAGGCTAATATTATTGCTGACGAATGTATTTTATGCGGAACATGTTTTGTAGTCTGTCCCCAGAATGCAAAACAAATACGCAATGATATACATAGAGTAAAAGACGCAATTAAATCAGGCAAAAAAGTTGTTGCCAGTATTGCACCGTCCTTTGCGGCGAATTACAGCGGCGTTAATATCACTTCTATGGAAAAAGCGTTAAAGAAGCTAGGATTTTGTATAGCGGAAGAAACGGCTGTCGGCGCACAGATCGTTACCGGCGAATATGAAAAGATGGTCAATGAAGGTAATAAGAGCATTATTATTTCATCATGCTGTAATTCGGTAAATACGCTTATACAGAAGTATTTTCCTACAGCTTTGAAATATCTTGCCGATGTTCTTTCACCTATGCAGGCACACTGCAAAAAGCTTAAAGATGATTATCCTGATTGCTATACCGTATTTATCGGTCCGTGTATTTCCAAAAAGGAAGAAGCTGAAAAATATGCCGGACTGGTAGACACTGTACTTACATTTGAAGAACTTAGTGAATGGATGGAACAGGAAAATGTAACATTTGAGTCAGTTGAAGAAGATACTGATGATAAATTTATTACAAGACTTTATCCTACTAACGGCGGTATTTTAAGAACCATGAAGAACCGAAATGAAAAATACAGTTATTTTTCTGTTGACGGTACAGAAAACTGTATAAATGCGCTAAAGGATATAATTGACGGTAAATTTGAAAACTGTTTTATAGAAATGTCAGCATGTACCGGAAGCTGCATAGGCGGTCCGGTAATGAACAAGGAAAACAAACTTCCTGTTACTGATTTTATTGCCGTTGACAGATATGCAGGAAAGAACAATTATAATATACCTGATTATGACAGTGAAGAACTGAAAAAAGAATTTAAGAGCGATATTCTTCACAGAGCAATGCCGAGTACACGTATGATCAATGAAATTTTGCATAAAATGGGTAAAACCACTCCTGAACAGGAGCTTAACTGCGGAAGCTGCGGATATGATACATGTCGTGAAAAAGCGATTGCAGTGTACCAGAATAAAGCGGATTTTACAATGTGCTTGCCGTTTTTGAAGGACAAAGCAGAATCGTTTTCCGATAAGATAATTAAAAATACTCCTAACGGAATTATTGTGCTCAATGAAGATTTGATTGTTCAGCAGATCAATAATGCCGCATGTGAGATCATGAATATAAAAAATTCTTCGGATATTCTTAATTCTCCGGTTGTAAGAGTACTAAATCCTACAGAATATCTTAATGTTATGGATACTAAACGGAATGTTCATGATAAAAAAGTATATCTTGCAGAATACGGTAAGTATGTTGAAGAAACTATTATCTATGATCCTGATTATCATATTATTATGAGCATTATGAGAGATATTACTGCTGAAGAAAATGAACGTGAAAAACGAAATAAGATCACAACCAATACTATTGAAGTTACAGACAAGGTTATTGAAAAGCAAATGAGAACTGTACAGGAAATTGCGTCACTCCTTGGCGAAACGGTTGCCGAAACCAAGGTTGCGCTGACTAATCTGAAGGAGAGTCTCGGTGATGAATAATCTATGTACTGATGTGGGATATCACAGCTTATATAAGCATGGAGAACAGCTTTGCGGCGATCATGTAGACGTAATTGAAAAAGGCGACGATTATACTGTTCTTGTTCTTGCGGACGGTCTTGGCAGCGGAGTAAAGGCAAGTATTCTTTCAACTCTTACATCAAAAATTATTTCCACAATGATGGCGAATGAAATGAGTATTGAAGAATGTGTTTCTACAATTGCTGCAACACTTCCGGTCTGTGAAGTGAGAAAGGTTGCGTATTCAACGTTTACGATCATGAGGATATTAAATAACAGCGAGGCGGAGCTTATTCAGTATGATAATCCTCATGTTATTTTGCTGAGAGACGGGAAAAATTTTGAGTATGAAAAACAACGTATGGAAACAGGCGGAAAGATTATTTATACTTCAAAGATCCAGCTTTGTGAGAATGACGTATTTATTGCAATGAGCGACGGTGCTATTTATGCGGGAGTAGGCAAGTACATGAACTTCGGCTGGCAGCGTGAAAATATAATTGATTATATTGAAAAGCTTTATGACGATAATTATACTGCAAAGGTTATCGCTACGCTTATTCTTGATGAGTGCAATTGTCTTTACGGCGGCGAACCTGGAGACGATACCACTGTTGCGGCTATAAAGATCCGTACAAGAAAGCCGGTAAATATGCTGTTTGGGCCGCCCTCAAATCCAGATGACGTTAACAAAATGATGTCGCTTTTCTTTTCAAAGGACGGAAAAAGAATTGTCTGCGGCGGTACGACTTCCATGCTAGCGGCTCAATATCTGGGTGAAGAGGTTATGCCTGATTTGGATTATTTTGATCCGGATATACCTCCGATTGCTCATATAAAGGGTATTGATCTGACAACGGAGGGTGTTATAACAATGACTCAGGTTCTGAAATATGCACAGAACTACCTGACGGATAACGTATGCTATTATGATTGGAGTACTAAAAAAGACGGCGCTTCACAAATTGCAAGACTGCTGTTTGAAGAGGCAACGGATATTAATTTTCTTGTGGGCAGGGCAATGAATCCGGCACATCAAAACCCGGGACTGCCTATTAATTTCAGTCTGAAAATGCGGATAGTTGAAGAACTTTCAGAGTGTCTTAAGAAAATGGGGAAGAAAATAAAAGTCAGTTATTTTTAAAAAACGGAGAAATGCTATGAGAAAATTTGATACAAAGGTTCAGTATCTCAAATATAAGATTTTAAGAGAAGTTGCAAGATATGCAATGGAGGACAGACTTCTGGACTGTTATACAGAAATTCCGGGAATTATAGTAAAAGGTCCTGAATCGACTATGAGATGCTGTATTTATAAGGAAAGAGCTATTGTAAGCGAGAGAATCAAGCTTGCAATGGGAGGCGATAAATCTAATCCTAATGTTATTGAGGTTATTGATATTGCATGCGATGAATGTCCGGTAAGCGGATATAACGTAGTACACGATCTTTGCAGAGGCTGTATTGCTCACAGATGCGAGGACGTATGCGCAAAAAACGCTATTACTTTTGATGAGAATCAGAAAGCAGTTATTAATAAGGAAAATTGTGTTGAATGCGGAAGATGTGCGTCAGTCTGTCCATACGGTGCGATCACAAACAGAAAAAGACCTTGTGAAAGAGCCTGTAAGGTCAATGCTATACATATGGGTAAGGACAAATGCGCTGAAATTGACAATAATAAATGTATTTCCTGCGGCGCATGTGTTTATCAGTGCCCATTCGGAGCAGTTATTGACAAGTCCTTTATACTTGACGTTATTAATTTGATGAAGAAAAGCCGTAATAATGAATGCAAGCTTTATGCAGTGGTTGCGCCTTCAATTTCCAGTCAGTTTTCTTATGCAAGGCTAGGACAGGTAATTACAGGTATCAAGCAACTAGGTTTCCATACTGTAGTTGAAGCGGCATTGGGCGCTGATATGGTAGCGTATGCTGAAGCGGCGGAGCTTGCTGAGAAAAAATTCCTTACCAGCTCATGCTGTCCGGCATTTGTGGACTACATTCATAAACAGTTTCCGGATATGGTTGAGCATATTTCTCATAATCTGTCTCCTATGGCTGCAATTGCTAAATATATTAAGGAAACAGATGAAAATGCAAAAATTGTATTTATTGGTCCGTGCACTGCTAAGAAAATGGAATTCCAGAAAGAAAGCGTCAGACCTTATGTAGACAGTGTAATTACTTTTGAAGAGCTACAGGCTCTGTTCGACGGCTGCGGAGTTGATATTACAACGCTTGACGAGGGCATTCTTGACAATGCTTCATATTACGGCAGAATTTTTGCAAGAAGCGGAGGTCTTGCCGACGCTGTAAGTCAGGCGATCTCTGAACAGGGAATTGAAAACTTTAATTACAATCCTATTTCATGTGACGGTATAGAAGCATGCCGTGCGGCGCTTCTGAGAGCCTCCAAAAACGTACTGCCTAATAATTTTATAGAAGGTATGGCATGCAGCGGAGGCTGTATAGGCGGTGCCGGATGCCTTACTCATGGAGTAAAGGATAAAAATGAAGTTGATAAATACGGCAGAGAAGCTTTTGAAAAAACTATTTCAAGCGCTATTGGTTTTATGAAGTAAATATATAATAAAATACTGAAAAACTGACTTCAATGGTATTAGAAGTCAGTTTTTGTTTTATTATCGGTATAGTTTTCATTTCTTGACTTTTCTTTAAGATAAGAGTATAATTAAATATTATCAATGATATTAACAAAATAGAATCGCTGTCAATCAAGGAGAAAATAATGAGTATTAAATTTCATCTTCCGGACTTTGCCGTGAGGTATCATTTTAACCGAATATTTCTATCAATGCTGGAACATTGTCCTCAATATTTTTACGATGGAGTGGAGATAGCTTCCGTTTACGGATGTTTCCCCCAGTCTTTATGGAACGGCGGAAGAACTATGCCGGGAGTGTGCGATAAATCATTTGTAAAAAAGGTTGTTCGGGAGTTTAACAAGCTCGGCATACCTCTCAGATTTACTTTTACTAATCCGATGATCACTGAAGAACATCTTAATGACGATTTCTGCAATTTTGTCTTAAGAACTGCTGAAAACGGTAAAAACGGCGTTATTGTCGTATCTCCAATACTTGAACAATATATAAGGGATAAGTACCCGGGATATAAAATCACAAGCTCTACTTGTAAGCGTATTACGGACATTAACAATTTAAACAGCGAGCTTGATAAAAATTATGACATAGTTGTTTTAGATTACGATTTTAATAATAAATTTGATATGTTGGAAAAAGTACAGAATAAGGAAAAATGTGAAATACTGGTTAATGCATGCTGTATTCCGGGATGCAAAAACCGTGTTGAGCATTACCGTGAAATAGGTCTGTCCCAGATTGCATACTGCGATCATCTGAAAAAGTATCCAAACAAGCCTTTCAATCCTAAGGACTATAATCTAAAGGTAAGCAATCTTAGTTGTCCTTCTATGGATTATGACGCAGTTGACGTAAGAAGCCTCTCAACTCATATTTCTCCGGAAGATATTTTAAATAAATATGTGCCAATGGGATTCAATCAGTTTAAAATCGAGGGCAGAACTGCTACTATGTTTAATTTAGTTGAATTTTATCTTTATTATATGATTAAACCTGAATATAAAGATAAGGCAAGACTTGCATTATTAAACAATCTTGTTAATAACAATTTAATAAATACCAGTTTCTGATAAACTTAATGGAGTGCTTAGATCAATTATTATCTAAGCACTCCATTTTTTTTACGAAAATTCAAATTTTTCAAGGATCCTTTTTGCGTCCTGAATACGAACTCCCTTTACCTTATTGTTTCTCGGTACTTCTGTGTTAAAATAAAAGTCCAGACGGCATCTGCCGAGTTTTTTATCAAAAGGATTCTGTACAATTTGTATTTTAATCAGTTTATCCTTATCGGCAAGAATTGTATGAAAAGCATAAAATCTGGAATACCGTATGCAGCAAAAATTATCTTCAATTGTAATACCTGATGTATACAGCGCAACAATTTTAATAATAAATAACCAAACAAAAGGTATTTCAGCCATAATTGAAATAAAAATAATGATGTCATAAACCGTGGGAAACAGCCAGACCAGCAGCGCAGCAACTACCGGAATAAGCAGAATGAAAACAGCCGGAGTACCTGTATAGGTTATAAATGCAAGTTTTGAAACCTTTACTTTGCGTTTGGTAATATATTTTTTGAAGTCCAGCAGATCAAGGGCACGGTTTGCTTGCTGCCTTGTAAGTATGGGAAGAAGTACGGGAAGCTCATTTTTCTGATTACCGTATCCTGAACAGCTTATATTGACCGTTGACGTTTTAAAAAGCTTCATAATAAGGCTTTGCCTCAGATCAACATAATTAATTTTATCAGGGACAATATGGTAGATTCTTTTAGTCAGCGTTCCCATTTTTATTTTGAGTATATTTTTGTCCTTTTTCATAATAAATCCGGCATAGCGCAGTATATTGGCTGCAAATGAAAAAAGCCATGTTATAATAACCAAAAATCCAAGGATAATTGCTGCCGGCGGAATTTTAAGGGCTAATTTCGCAGAAACGCCGTTTGCCAGCTTAATAAATTCCACAAGCTCGGTTTCCAGTAAATCTTTTATGATTCTTCCTGACTGAAAAAGAAAAGTTGAAAGATAAACTATCCCTGAAAGACTGTTTGAAAAAACAAAGGAAAAGAATACTATTGTGAACCATTTGGGTTTAAATTCAAATGTTTTTTTGCCTTCTTTATGAACTTCCGGAAGCTTTCGCCGAAGCATTTTCAGATCCTCGCGTCTTATAAGCAGGGACATATCGGAGGTTCCGAAGGATCCGGCACAGGTATCGACGCTGACTTTTGCCGCCTTGAACGGTCTGAGAAAAAAACTGTGTTCGGCAGTAACTGCCGATATATTTTTGTAAGGAATAATAATCTCCTTATTTACAAATATTCCGCTTATAAGGCAAACGTTATTTTTTTCAAAACGAAACCATGTAAACAGCCACCTGAAATATCCAAAGCCTAAAATGAACAGTATTACAAGAATATCAAACCATGCACCCTTGATCCATGTATAAAAAGCGTTAAAGTCAAGAGTGAATGTCCGTATGCCTCTCAGAAGAGGAAATACAAGCAGCCATATGTTTTTGGCTGCATTTTTTATTATTTTCAGCGGATGTTCGTGGTACAAGCTTTTCCTCCTCCTTAAACCTTAAGATTATAATTAAACTCGGCAAAATCATGGTCGCTTAAAAACATTACTGTCATCATTCCTCCGTAAGCATATAAAACTATAAAATTCAATCCGGTAAGTTTTGAAAAAGGTGTAGAGACAGAAGTTGTAAACTGAATTTTGTCAATACGGATTATTTGCTTTTTTTTGAAATAAAATCCGCTTTCTTTAATAATTCTATCGTTTGAAACATAATAATTAAGGTTTTTAAAATAAATCGGAAGATAAATTATTGCTGTAAAAAAACCGGCGGCCAAGAATATAATACACAATAAAATCATAACTATTGGTATAAAGGACAGGAAATATACGGTAACGGCAAGCAGTATAAATGTTACGGATAGTATAAGTATTTTTAGTATATTTAGACATGTTTTGTCTGCATAATAATGCTTCATAATTCCTCCGCTTTCTTTTTAATTATTATATAGTTTATTATATGTTCGTCGGACGCAAAATAAAATAAATGCTTACGTTTATTATATCATAAAACAGATATTGAATTCAATAAGAGGTGCAAAAAAATGCTTGAAACAATTAATAAAATGGTATGGGGAGATTTTCTGCTGTTTTTACTTTTGGGGACGGGTCTGATGCTCAGCATAAGATTTAAGTTTTTTCAGATTTTTAAAATACGGTATATTTTTAAAAATACTGTTTTAACGTTGTTTAATAAAAAAACTCAGTCAATTCTTCCGATAAAGAAAGTATTTCCCAGTTTCAGACATTTGCAACTGCTCTTGCTGCTACAATGGGTACGGGAAACATCGTAGGCGTAGCTACTGCACTCACTATAGGCGGTGCCGGAGCAATATTCTGGATGTGGATATCTGCAATTTTAGGTATGGCTCTGGTTTACGCTGAAAATTATCTTGGCACAATTTACAGAAAAAAAACTGATGGTTTGTGCGTAGGCGGTCCAATGGCTTATCTGGAAAAGGGCGCAGGTAAAAAAATCCTTGCGGTATTGTTTGCGGTTTTCTGTATTTTTGCTTCTCTTGGAATGGGTAATATGACGCAGGTGAATTCTATTTCCTCCGCTGCAAAGGATTCCTTTGGAATCCCTGAAATAGTTACAGGTATTGCGGCAGCGGCAGTTGCCTTTATCATTATATCCGGAGGTATCAAAAGAATCGGTAAAGCCTCGCAATTTCTTATTCCCATACTTTCCGTAGTTTACATAGGCGCTGCTATTTTAATAATTATCAAATTCAGAAACAATTTATCCGACACCTTTTCACTTATCTTTAAAGACGCTTTCGGAATAAAAGCAGCAGGGGGAGGGATCTGCGGAGAAGTTTTAAAAAAGAGTATAAACACCGGACTAAGAAAAGGAGTTTTTTCCAACGAAGCAGGATTGGGCAGTTCTGCGTTGTTACATTCTGCGTCGGAAAATACCAGTCCTCAAAAACAGGGTATGTGGGCAGTATTTGAAGTTTTTATAGACACTATTATATGCTGTACAATTACAGCTCTGGCAATACTTTCAAGCGGCGCACTGAAATCCGGTAAGGACGGCGCTCCTCTGGTAACAGAGGCATTTAAAACGGTTATGGGCAATTTTGCTCCTGCTTTTACGGCAGTATCAATACTGCTTTTTGCGTTTGCAACTCTTATCAGCTGGTTTTATTGCGGAGAATGCTCGGTAAAATACATATTCGGAAATGAGGGCGTTCCTTTTTACAAGTTTATTTTTACGGTATTTATTGTTATAGGCGCAGTTGCCAAACTCACAACAGTCTGGACAGCTTCGGAAATATTCAACGGTCTTATGGCTATCCCTAATCTTATAGGACTTATTCTTCTGAGAAAGGAAGTAAAATCTGAATAAACAGTACCCTTTTACGGCAATACTGTTTTCAGTGCAAAAGCCACTGAAAGGAGAAAGAAAATGAAAGCTATTTTACAGGAAAACAAAATAATCGGAACATATTCCCCGGATGAAGCGGTATTCATCGGCAGTGCGGCGGCTAAATATTCAAAAAGAATTGCCATAGGCAGAAACGGTGATTCAAGAGCGGCAGAAATGGCTTTGTCGGCAGGAATAATTGCATCCGGTTCAGATGTCATATCCCTTGGCAAGTGTCTTGAAACAGAACTGTTTTTTACGTCCCGTCTTGCTTCATGCGATCTTTGTTTGTATATTAAGGAAGAACCGCTAATGAAAATTGAAGTGCGTACAAAAGGCGGTCTGCCTATTGACAGACAATGCATGGAGATTATCAGCAGCGCTCTGCACGAAAGAAAAGTTCCTGAGCTTTTATCCTCAGAGGGTACTGTTACTGACAGTCGGGGCTTTAAAGACGTATACAGACGTCACATTGAAGGACTTTTACCGTCAAAATGTCCTTACTCGATTTATATCAGTAAATCCGGTAAAAACGGTCAGAAGATTCATTTTCCGAAAACCGAAGGCGAGGAACTTATAATTCAGCTGAGTGCAGACGGTACAAAAGCTTCGCTTTACTCTGACAAAAGCGGTTTCATTTCTTATGAAACGCTGATTTTTATCTGCTGTCTGGATATATTGGAGAACGGTAAAGATGTCGCTCTTCCTTTTGAATTTCCTTTTGCTGCGGACAATCTTGCTTCCAAATACGGCTGCAGAGTATACAGATATTATTCGTCTCCTCAGGACGGCTGTGATGAAGCCGCAAGAAAGCTTGCAAGAGAACAGAATTTTACTCTGGACGGTCTTTATCTGGCGCTGAAGTCTATAAAAATTGCAATTGATAAGGAGCTTGACCTTAAAGGAATCACAAAGCTTATTCCCGAATTTTATACTGCCAAAAAATTTGTAGAGCTTGAAAAGGACAGGATAGATAAAATTCTTAATCACTGGGAGGGTAATATTACTCCCGGAGGTACAACATTTTCCAAGAGAGAAAGCCGTGTTATAATGCAGCCGTCTTCCTCTGGAAAGGGATTATGGTTACAGATTGAAAGCCGTTCAATGGAAGCGGCAGAAGAGCTTTGCGGTAAAATTGAGGAAAAGTTAAAAAAGAATAATTTTTAATTTTATAATTATTGTAAGTTTATTAGAAAAATTTTCCTTGACTTTTTTGTGCAATTTGCGTATAATGAATATGTATATTTTTATGAATCGTATTTTACAATATATTTACTGTCTGCCGGAATGCGCTTTTGCAGTTCCGGCGGATAATATATAAAGTTTTTATGGCATTATTATGCCTTAAATATATTTTAAAGATCCGAGCGGCTTGGGATCTTAAAGTAAATTAATTATACAAAATTAATACATAATATCCGGTATATAGTCTTATTATTTATTTTTTCTACCATTATTTAAAACCGCCTTTACTTAGGTGATATTAAACGGAACAATCATTCTAAATCAGAAAAAAGAATAATCATTGAAAAATAACCGGAAAAAAGAAAAGCGAGGTTATAACGTGGAAAACAATCAGACAAAAGCGGCGAATGACAACAGACGAAAGGGACTTAAAAGAAACGAACCGTTAAAAACGGCAGGTCAGAAAAAAGCCTTGCCTCCAGCATCGGCGATAAAAACTACATTTGCTCCGAGACCGAAAAGAGAATCAAGAAAAACTCCTGTAAAAATAATTCCGTTGGGCGGTCTTAATGAGATCGGAAAAAATATGACCGTAATAGAATGCTGCAACGACATTTTTATTATTGACTGCGGACTGGCTTTCCCTGATACTGAAATGCCTGGAGTTGATATTGTTATACCTGATTTTACTTATATTGAAAGAAACAGGGATAAAGTACGGGGCGTTGTTCTTACTCACGGTCATGAGGACCATATCGGCGGACTTGCCTATCTTCTGAAAAAGGTAAACGTTCCTGTTTACGGTACAAAACTTACTCTTGGACTTGTAGACGGAAAGCTTAAAGAGCACGGTCTTTCAGGAAAGGTTAAGCTTATTGTCACTGCGCCGAGAAAAACAGTAAAAATGGGCTGTATGGCGGTAGAATTTATAAAGGTCAATCATTCTATTCCGGACGCTGTCGGAATGGCTATACACACGCCCGCCGGAGTTATCGTCCATACAGGAGATTTCAAAGTGGATTATAGTCCTATAAACGGAGGAATTATAGATCTGACACGTTTCGGAGAACTTGGAAGCAAAGGCGTTCTGGCGCTTATGGCTGATTCTACAAATGCCGAACGTCCGGGATATACTCAGTCGGAACGAAAAGTAGGGGAATCCTTTGAAAAGCTTTTTACAAAGGCTGAAGGAAAAAGAATAATAATTGCTACGTTTTCTTCTAATATACACAGAATACAGCAGATTGTTGACTGTGCTGAAAGATACGGAAGAAAGGTTGCGGTATTCGGCAGAAGCATGATTAATGTTATTACTACCGCAATTGAACTGGGATATCTGAGAGTTCCAAAGGGTATAATTATAGACATTGACATGATGAATCGGTATGACAGTTCACAGATAGTGCTGATTACGACGGGAAGTCAGGGAGAACCTATGTCCGCTTTGACCCGAATGGCAATGAACGATCATAAAAAAGTCAATATCACGCCCATGGACTTTATTATTATCTCAGCTACTCCTATCCCTGGCAATGAAAAATTTGTGACTAAAGTTGTAAATGAGCTTATGAAATCCGGCGCTTCAGTTGTATACGAAGCAATGTACGAAGTTCATGTTTCAGGACATGCATGTCAGGAAGAGCTTAAATTAATTCAGGCTCTTACAAAACCTAAGTTCTTTATTCCTGTTCACGGAGAATATAAGCATCTGAAAAAACATGCTGAACTTGCGCTTGAATTGGGAATGCCTAAAGAAAACATTATTATCGGTGAAATCGGAAATGTAATTGAAACCGACGGTAATAAAATGTCTATCGTTTCACAGGTTCCGGCAGGAAGAGTTCTTGTTGACGGTTTGGGTGTAGGAGACGTCGGTTCAATCGTACTCAGAGACCGAAAGCATCTTGCCCAGGACGGTCTGATAATAGTTGTTGTAGGAATAGATAAAGCAACAAACAGTATAGTTTCCGGTCCTGATATTATTTCAAGGGGATTTGTTTACGTGAGAGAATCGGAAGAGCTTATTGACAGTGCAAAGGCTGTTATGGGACATACTCTCGATTCCTGTTCTATTCAGGATTTCAGAGAATGGAATTCCATAAAAACGCGTATGCGTGATGCGCTTTCAGATTATATTTATGAAAAAACAAAACGCAGTCCTATGATACTGCCTATTATAATGGAAGTGTGATAAATTACCAGCGCTTGTATGGCAAATTCTGCGGTACGGCTTTTACAAATTTTCGGAGGTGGATCTGTTGAGAAGAAAGTTTCCGGTCAGTTTTATAATATCTATATGCCTGCTTATACTTTCATGTGTCTTTTCGGCAGTTATGCTGAGAGAATACAGTATTCAGCGATTCCTTCTGGCAATAATTCCGGCCGTAATATGTTCAGGAATCCTTATTACAGAACTGTTTATTGCTCATAAAAATTCCCTCAGATTTATTGCTTCATTGAATGAATCTGTAGGCGTAACGGAAAATGAGGTTCTTTATTATGCAGAGTCGCCGGCTGTGATTATGAACGAAGATTTTTTAGTTTTGTGGTGCAATAAGGAATTTGACAGCCAGATAATGCCTGACTATGAAATATTCGGAAATAATATCGGTAAATTTTTTGATATTGATTTAAAGGAACTTATGATAGAAGGCGTTACTACCAATGAATACAACGGCAGAACCTATAAAATCACTTCTATTGTAATTGACAAAAACAATCGGAAAATGATTTATCTCAACTTTACAGATATTTCAGAATTTGCGGAACTTTTCAGTAAATATAAAAGAACCCGTCCTTCAGTGATCCTCCTTGTAATCGATAACTATGAGGACGTTTTACAAAATTTCAAGGAAAGTGAAAAGGCGCAGGTTGCGGCGGCTATTGAAACTTTGCTTGAAGAATTTATGTCTAAGACGACAGGCGTTTTAAGAAAGCTTAGTCAGGATAAATTTATTGCAGTTATTGAAGAACAGCATTTGAATGAAATAATTAAATCTAAATTCAGTATTCTCGACAATGCCAGAAACATAACTGTCAGTGAAAAAAGCAGTATTATTACCCTTTCCATAGGAGTAGGTCACGGCGCTTCGACTCTTGAAGAAAGCGAATCTTTTGCAAAGCAGGCTCTTGATATGTGTCTGGGCAGAGGAGGGGATCAGGCAGCGGTAAAAACTGAAAACGGTTTCCGCTTCTTCGGCGGAGTTGCAAAGGGAGTTGAAAAGAAGTCAAGAGCCAAATCCCGTATTATTTCGAACGCTATACAGGAAGTGATCAACAGCAGCGACGATGTGTACATAATGGGACACAGGTTTGCCGATATGGACGCTGTCGGCTCGGGAACAGGTCTTGCCGGAGCTATACGGCAAATCGGTGTAGACGCTTACTTTGTCGTAGATATGCAGAAAAATTTGTCGGGAATGCTTATAGACAAAATAACTGAACAATATCCGGATATTATTATGTCTCCTGAGGAAGCGGAATTCCGTTTTGGTGAAAACAGTCTGCTTATTATTGTAGATACTCACAACGCAGCTATGCTTGAAAGCTACAAGCTTTATGAAATGGCTAATCAGAAGATAGTTATAGACCATCACAGAAAATCTGTTAATTTTATAGACGATGCTGTAATTTTCCATCACGAGCCTTATGCTTCATCAGCTTCGGAAATGGTTACGGAAATCATACAGTACTTTAAAAACATTACGGTTATTCCGCAGGTTTTTGCAGAAGCGCTGCTTGCGGGAATTATGCTTGATACAAAGAATTTTGTTATGAAAACAGGCGTAAGGACCTTTGAGGCCGCAGCTTATCTAAGAAAAAACGGAGCCGATACTGTAAAAGTAAAAAACTTTTTTACAAGCTCGATTGACGCTTATAAGAAAAAGTCTGCGCTTATTTCATCAGCTGAGATCATAAACAAATGTGCTGTTGCAACAGCGAACAGCCTGTCAGACGATATGAGAATAATCGCTCCTCAGGCAGCGGACGAACTTCTTAGTATTCAGGATGTCGACGCTTCCTTCGTAATTTATAAAATAGGAAATGTTACGAATATATCGGCAAGATCCCTGGGTGCTATGAATGTTCAGGTCATAATGGAAAAGCTGGGCGGCGGGGGTCATCAGACTATGGCAGCCGTACAGCTTGAAGATACTTCTTTTGAACTGGCAAAGCAAATGCTTATTGAAGCAATCAATTCAGATTAGGAGGACAAAACAATGAAGGTGATTTTTTTACAGGATGTTAAAGGATCAGGAAAAAAAGGCGAAGTTAAAAACGTATCCGACGGATATGCCAGAAATTTCCTGATAGGAAAAGGACTCGCCGTTGAAGCTACAGCCAAAAATATGAATCTTCTCGACGGACAAAAAGCGTCCGCCCAGCACAAAAAAGACGTTGAAAAACAAAACGCTGAGGACATCAAAGCGGCTATAGACGGCAAAACAGTCAGGACTGCTGCAAATGCAGGCTCTAACGGCAGACTTTTCGGTTCAATTACAACAGGCAATATTGCCGACCTTATTGAAAAGCAGTTTGGCAAAAAAATTGATAAGAAAAAAATATCTCTTAAGACTGAAATTAAAAATTTTGGTACTTATGAAGCAGAAATCAGACTCTACAACGGAGTTACAGCTAAAGTAACTGTAGATGTTACTGAAAGCTGATCATGAGCAAAAATTCCAAGGAGTTAATAAATGGATTACGAGGATTTTTCCGATAAGGAGCTTCCGTACAGCCTTGAGGCGGAACAAACCGTTTTGGGAGCAATTTTAATTGATCAGTCGGTTATTTCCGTGGTTCTGGAAAAAGTAAAGCCGGAAAGCTTTTTCAATGAACAGCACCGTGCTCTTTTTAATATAATGCTTAGAATGTTTACCTCCGGTATAAAAGCGGATATCATAACCGTTTTGAATGAATCGGTCAAGGAAAACATCTTTGAATCCGCTCAGGAGGGAAGAAATTATCTCGGCGCACTTGTTAATATGGTGCCTTCCGTAGACAATGTTGACAGTTACTGTCAAATTGTTGCGGAAAAATACTACATAAGAAGCTTAGCGCTTGTTGCCCGCGAGCTTCTTCATGAAATTGCTATGGGACAGAATACCGCTCAGGTACTTCTGGATTCCGCTGAACAAAAAATATTTGACATAAGGCAGGGCAGAGACGTTAAGGGTCTTACTCCTATAAGCGATGTTGTATTTGAATCATGGGACAGACTCCAAAAAATTTCCGGTCCTGATAAGGACAAGTATCTCGGTGCAAAAACGGGATTTACGCTTCTTGATACGATTACGACAGGTCTTAACAAATCCGACCTTATTATACTTGCCGCCCGTCCGGGTATGGGTAAAACCTCGTTCGCTCTTAACATTGCAACAAACGTTGCAAGAAGAAGCGGAAAGGACGTAACAGTATTTTCGCTGGAAATGTCTAAGGAACAGCTTGCAACGAGAATGCTTTCAACCGAAGCCTTGGTTGACTCAAATAAACTCAGAAGCGGTTTCCTTTCGGATAACGATTGGGTACGCCTAGCGTCAAGCGCAGACGTTTTATGCGGTATGCCGCTTTATCTTGACGATACTGCCGGAACTACAGTGCAGCAAATAAAAGCAAAGCTCAGACGTGTAAAAAACCTAGGACTGGTAGTTATCGACTATCTACAGCTTTTAGGTTCAACCGTTAAATCTGAAAATCAGGTACTGAGAATTTCTGAAATTACAAGAAATCTAAAAATTATGGCAAAGGAAATGGATGTGCCTGTTATACTGCTTTCACAGCTCAACCGTGGCGTTGAAAGCCGTCCTGACAAAAGACCTATGCTGTCGGACTTAAGAGAATCCGGTTCTATCGAACAAGACGCAGACATTGTTATGTTCCTATACAGAGACGCATATTATAATAAGGAAAGCGCTGAGCCGAATATTTCTGAATGTATTGTGGCGAAAAACCGTCACGGCGATACGGGAACGGTAAAGCTTATCTGGGATGGTCAGTTTACACGTTTTTCAAACGCTGACTTTAATACTCCTCCGGAGGGTTAAATGTTTTTAGATATAGTAATAAATACCATTGACGAGTATGGTATGATAAAAAAGGATGATTGTATTACCGCTGCGCTTTCAGGCGGCGCTGACAGTGTTTGTCTGCTCATTATTCTAAAAGAACTTTCAGACAAATATAGTTTCACACTTGACGCTTTGCATATAAATCATTGTATCAGAGGAAAAGAAAGCGACAGAGATGAGGAATTTTGCCGAAATCTCTGTAAAAAATATGATATACCACTGACAGTTATCCGTACCGATGTTCCCGCGGCTGCCGCAGAATCAAAAAAGTCGCTTGAAGAAACCGCAAGGGACATCAGGTATCAAGCCTTTGAAAAGCATGCCGGAGACAAAGGTAAAATTGCAACCGCCCATACGGTTTCTGACAATGCGGAAACGGTAATTCTCAATATGGCAAGAGGAACAGGTTTGAAGGGATTATGCGGTATACCGCCTGTGAGAGATAATATAATCCGTCCTCTTATAGATGTTACAAGACAGCAGATTGAAGATTATTTAAAAAGCATGAATCAAGGGTTTGTGACTGATTCCACAAATCTTTCAGACGATTATACAAGAAACAGGATCAGACATAAAATCATTCCTGAATTGCTTAAAATAAATGAGGGATTTTATAAAACTTTTTCTTCTGAAATTAAAATTCTAAAGGAAGAAAACAGTTTTATCGTTCAGTGTGCCGAGGATGCATACAGAAAGTGCCGAAATGGTTCGAGCGTAATAAGCGGATTGGATAAATATCCCGACGCTGTGAAAAAAAGAATCATTTCTATGTTTTTTATTGAAAATAATCTTCCTTTTGATTATAATAAAATATGTTCAGTATGCTCTCTTGCCGAAAAAAACGGCAAAATCAATATTGCAAAAGGAGTTTTTATTACCGGAAAAAACGGCAGTATTTCTATTATTGGTGAATCTGAAAGAATTCCGGAGCTTGAAACTCCTCTTAAAATTGGTCGGAATTATATTTTTAAGAATAAAGTTCTGATTGCTGAAAAAAATAAAAAAGACGGTTTATTGATCGACCTGGATAAAGTCTGCGGTACGATTATTCTGAGAAACCGGAGATACGGGGATAAAATCAAGCTTAGCGGACGGGATTTTACATCTTCCGTGAAAAAGCTTTTAAATGAAAATATTCCATCTGAAAAACGTCCGTTTATTCACTATCTGTCCGATGATATGGGACTTATTTATGTTGAAAATATCGGCGTTGCAGACAGAGTTAAAGTAACCGGGGAATCAAATCGGATTTTATCCGTAAAAACAGAGGATGTGATATTAAATTGTCAGAACACGAAATAAAAAAAGTCCTCTTTTCGGCTGAGGAAATAAAAACTCGTGTTGCAGAATTAGGAAAAATTCTAACTGAGGATTATAAAAACAAAAATCCTCTTTTAATCTGCCCTTTGAAGGGTTCTATTATGTTTTTTTCAGATATTGTAAGGGAAATAAAAATTCCCTGTGAAATTGACTTTATGACTGTTTCAAGTTATAATAGTAATACGGTAAGCTCCGGAGAAATTAAAATTTTAAAGGATCTTACGGAAAATATAAACGGAAGACATGTACTCATTATAGAAGATATTATTGATACAGGTCTTACCCTTTATAATCTGAAAAAAATGTTAAGCGGCAGAAATCCCGAAAGCTTGAAAATCTGTACTCTTTTAGATAAACCGTCCCGCCGCATTGCCGATATTAAAGGCGATTACTGCGGATTTGTTATTCCCGATAAGTTTGTGGTAGGTTACGGCATGGATCTGAATGAGAAATACAGAAACCTGCCTTTTATAGGCATTTACGAATCTGAAAATACATAAGGCAGCGCCGCACAGCGGTATTGCCGCAGACAAAAGAATGGAGTGAATTTATTATTGGCATCTAACAGAAACAACAGAGGAATAGCAGCATATATTGCAGTTGCAGCAGTTCTGATTCTTGCATTTGTGTTTATTTTTCCTCAAATTACTGAATCAGGCAAAAAAACTCAGTATTCGGATGTAATTAAGTACTTTGACGATTACAAGGTTAGCTCTTACACCCTTGATCTGGGATCAGGCGAGCTTGAATTTACAATTGAAGGGGAAGAGAAGCCCCGTCAGTATACAGTTCCTAATGTAAGCGTTTTTCTTGACGATACTGAAAATTACAGAGAAAATTACAACCAAAAGCATCCTGACGCTCCGCTGAAACAGGATTACAAAAAGATCAAGGATAATTCATGGATTCTTTCTGTGGTTCCGACTGTTTTAATGCTTGGATTGGGCATTGCATTGTTCATTTTTATGATGAAACAGGCAGGCGGCGGCGGTAAATATTCTTCCTTCGGCAAAGCAAACATTAAAAATCAAGCGCATAATAACGGTAAGAAGGTTACCTTTGCCGATGTTGCCGGTGCTGATGAAGAAAAGCATGAAATGGAAGAAATCGTTGATTTCCTTAAAAATCCTAAAAAATACAGTGAAATCGGCGCAAGAATTCCAAAAGGCGTGCTTCTTTTAGGACCTCCTGGTACAGGTAAAACGCTGCTTGCAAAGGCTGTTGCCGGTGAAGCAGGCTGTCCGTTTTTCCCAATTTCAGGTTCTGATTTTGTTGAAATGTTCGTAGGTGTCGGTGCTTCAAGAGTACGAGACCTTTTTGAACAGGCAAAGAAAAATGCTCCATCAATTATTTTCATTGATGAAATTGACGCTGTGGGACGTCAAAGAGGCACAGGTCTGGGCGGCGGACATGATGAACGTGAACAGACTCTGAACCAGTTACTTGTAGAAATGGACGGCTTTACGGGCAATGAAAGTGTTATTGTAATTGCAGCTACAAACCGTCGTGATATTCTTGATCCCGCACTGCTGCGTCCGGGACGTTTCGACAGACAGATTGTAGTCAGCTATCCTGATATAAAAGGACGTGAAGAGGTGCTGAAGGTTCATACAAGAAATAAGCCTTTAGCTCCGGACGTAAACCTTAAGACAATTGCCCAGACAACAGTCGGATTTACAGGAGCTGATCTTGAAAATCTCGTTAACGAGGCTTCGCTTCTTGCAGCACGTGCTGACAGAAAAGCTATCACTAAAGAAGATATAGAAGAAGCTACAATTAAAGTAGTTGCAGGTCCTGAAAAGAAATCCCGTGTGGTTACTGAACGTGAAAAGAAGTTGACTTCATATCATGAAGCAGGTCATGCAATCTGCACATATTATTGTCCGTCTCAGGATAAGGTGCATCAGGTATCAATTATCCCCAGAGGCATGGCAGGAGGCTTTACAATGTCACTTCCTGAGCATGACAAGTCCTATATGAGTAAAACTGAAATGTATGAAAATATTGTAACGCTCCTTGGCGGACGTGTTGCTGAAAAGCTGATACTTGACGATATTTCTACAGGCGCTTCAAATGATCTTGAAAGAGCTACTTCAATTGCCAGAAATATGGTTACAAGATACGGATTCAGTGAAAAGCTTGGTCCAATGGTTTACGGAAATGACCAGAGCGAAGTATTTTTAGGAAGAGACTTCAACAGCAACAGGAACTATTCTGAAAACGTTGCCGCTGAAATTGACGCTGAGATGAGAGAAATTATTGAGGGCGGTTATCAGAAGTCTAAAGATATTCTTGAAGAACATATGGATCAGCTGCATCTTCTTGCAAAATATCTTATGAAATTTGAAAAGATTGACAGCAATGACTTTGAAATTCTTATGAAGGGTGAAATGGATTCAAAGGTTTTTGAAAATTCTCCGGAAGATACTAAAACTGAAGAAAATTCAGAACCAGAAAGCACTAATGTTACCAATGAAAATTCTACAAAAACAGAAGAATAAAAACTATGGAGACTGTTATATACAGTCTCCATAAATTTGATTACAGGAGTAACAATTATGAAACTTCACTATAAGGGCAAATATGATTTAAATCCGGATTCCCTTCCGCATCAGCCTCATAAACCCAACGCCGTTCCTTTTAAGGAGGCAAAAGACACCAAAACCATGGCTATGATTTGTAATATTGCAGCTTTTCTGCTGCTTATTCCATTATTAATAATTTTATTTTTTAGATGCGGCAGAAACGGTCTTATTAATTTGTTTTGGGGGTCGCTCCTTTCAATGCTTTGTTTGTTTCCTCACGAAATTTTACATGCTGTCTGCTTTAAGGAAGATGTGTATTTATATACAAATTTCAAACAAGGCATGCTTTTTGTAGTCGGTACTGAAACAATGAGCAAATCAAGATTTATTATTATGTCTCTTCTGCCTAATCTGATATTTGGATTTATTCCGTATATTATTGCTATGATTATACCGTCGGCTTCAATTTTAGGAGCTTTCGGAGCTGTATCAATTTGTATGGGTGCCGGCGATTATTATAATGCAATACATGCGCTAGTACAGATGCCTAAAGGTTCAAGAACATATTTACATAAATTCAATTCATTCTGGTATATTCCTGAAAGGTAATTTTTATAAGTAAAAACCCGCTTTGAAGCGGGCTTTTTTTATTTATATAAAAAAGAGCACCGCTGTTATGCGGTGCTGAGAGAGGGGGATCACACGGTCAGTTTTACCGTGTTATTAAAGACCTTTTAAAAGATCAATGAAAATGTCATGTTTAAATTTTATAAGTGAAAAAATCTTTATCTGTATGCACTCTGAAAAATTTATTTTCAGCTGTCTTTTTGAGACAAAGTGAACAAACAAATTTTTGGTTTACAATAATCTGAGTAAATGAATAGCCATCACAGCCTACAGACATTATAATATCATCATTTATCAAAAATTCTGCACTTTTCAGCGGATAAGATATACCTATTCCCAAAGCCTTGACAAAGCTTTCCTTGAGAGTCCATATTCTGAAAAACATTTGATCCGGATCGGCGGAATTTTCTAAAATATATTTTTCTTTTTCAGAAAAAGCACGTCTGATCACACCGGGACGTAACTTGCGAATATCCTCTGCATCAACGCCAACCTCTGTTTTTTCTATAGCGCATACAGCAAGCTCTCTGCAATGGCTTATATTAAAATAAAGATTTTTACTGTCTTTGAGAAAAGGTTTTCCATACTTGTTGTATGATACCGAACTTTCACTTAAATCAATACCGTATGATTTAAGCCCGTCTGATAACGCAGTATAAACAGATTTTCTCAGTTGCTTTTTATGCAGCGCCTTATCATTATCAAGGTTAAATGAACGCCTGACAAAATAAAGCACTTATCAGCCTTTTTTAGCTGTTGATTTTGTTGTTGTTTTTGCTGTTTTTGTAGAAGCCTTAACAGCCTTAGAAGCAGTTTTGGAATCAGCCTTTACGGACGCCTTGGTTGATTTTGCTGTTTTTGCAGGAGCAGCCTTAGCTGATTCTTCCTTATCTGTCTTAGCAGCTGCCTTGGTTGTTCTCTTTTTTGCAGCAGCCTTAGGCTTTTTATTTTCTTCAATAACAGCCTGAATAGAAAGTGCTTTTGAAATATCACCGTCAACTGTAATTTTTCCGGCTTCAAAAGCTTCAACTGCGCCCAGATTGCCGCTTAAAATATTAACAATATCTTCTCCAGAGGCTGTCAGTATAGCGTCATTATCCTTATAGTCAAACGGTTCTATAAACAACTGACCGTCGTTGATTTCAGCGTAGAACGCACCTGAACCTTCGCCAGTGATATTGATCTGCAATGCAAGATGACCTTCGTATTTGCTTACATCTGCCGAACCGAATTCTTTCTTTACCTTAGCTACGATTTCTTCATAAGTCATAGTTAAAATCCTCCTGTTTAATATACTTAGCTATGTTTACGCATCAAGCGTTCAATTTATTTTTTCATATTATATTTATAACATAAATTTCATAAAGAAGTCAATTGTTTAAATGTAGATTTTTTTTGATGTGAATTTGACTAAAATCAGCAATTTTTTTGATTTTTCGGTGCAAAATCAACGTAAATACGACTTTTACAATAGAAAATAAACAAATCATAAAACTTTTGATATAAAATACTGGTTATTTTGACTTATAAATTCATTGTGCAAAATGACGAATTAATTAATCGTTTTTTGTATGATCCAACATTTTTTATGGGTTGTTTAAAGAATAACAATATGATATAATATTATTAACAAGTTAAAAATTCTTATTTGGGGGATTTTATGTTAATAAAATTAAAGAATTTAAAATGTCTGATTGATAGTTGGTATAACAAAATTTCAAATTCAAAAACCTATCAAAAGTGGTCAGTTATTGTCTTTTGTTTTCTTTGCTTTGCGGCGGTAATTCTGATCCAGATCAAATTTATGCTTCCTCTGGATCAACCGATATTCGGTCATGACGTGGGTTATCATCTTCTTCGTACTGAAGCCTTAAAGCAGCGAATTGAAGATATGAATTTTTTCAACGGCGGTATTGATTATTTGTTTTACAACGGTGCGGGATATGCAAGTTCCTTGGCTTATCCGGATCTGCTTTTATACATTCCTGCTCTTTTGCGGACAGCCGGTGTCGGAATAGGTCTGAGCATGTCGATTTTTTTAATCGTATGCCATGTTCTTAGCTATTTTTCGATGTTTTTATGTGTGCGAAAAATTTCCGGAAGTCCGGTCTGCGGAACTATTGCCGCCGTTATTTTTTCATTGTCACAGTACAGACTTGATAATCTTTTTACAAGATTTGCGCTGGGTGAGATTCAGGCGTACATATTCTGGCCGATAATTATATACGGTTTATACGACTTGATATTTGATGAATTCAAAAAGCCGTATGTACTTGGAATAGGAATTGCCGGTATGCTGCTTACTCATACCGTTTCTACAGCGCTTGCATTAGGATTGTGTGTTCTTTATGTTCTCATATTTATCAAAAGACTTATTAAAAATCCCAGAAAAATTATAAAGCTTGGTATTACGGCACTGATAGTCGTTGCAGTAACGTCTTTTTATTGGATACCTCTTCTGGAGTTTATGTTGTCATGTGATTTGACAGTTGCTCATCCCAGAAATGCAGCGTCGCAGTTTGTAGGAAAATTTTTAAACCTGTTTAAGGATATTCCATTGATTTATGCCGATGCAGGTTTAGGCATTGTGATTTTTCTGCTTTGCCTTCCGAGAATTGCCCTTTGTAAGAAATCTCCGATTTACAAGTCTCTTAATATTTCCGATACGGATAAGAAGCGTCCTAAGCTTCTTGTTGCCGCTGATTCATTTATGATTATCGGATTTCTTATATGTATTGCTTCAACAGATATTGCTCCTTGGAAAATATTGGCGCCGATCCTTGATTTTCTGCAATATCCGTATCGCTTATTTGCATTAGCTACCGCTTTGATAGCTGTTGCTGCTGCAATATTTGTGTATTGTTTAACTGAATTTACAAATTCACATAAATTAGGAATGGTTGTTGTGACTGCGGCTGCGGTTATATATTCATGCATTCACATTCAAACAATTGCTCCGTTCCACTTGGGGGAATATCCTGATAATTATTATGACAATCCTGAACAAACATATGATGTCAGCTACGGAGAATGGCTTCCGTGGGCAACTCAAATTAATATAGATTATGCCAGAGAAATGACAGATAAACTTGTTTTGAATAACGGTCAGCAAGTGCCGTTCGGAAGATATAACGGGTATCTTGAGTTTATCATGCCGGAGGAAGGAGCAGATTATGCCGACGTACCGTTTATCTGGTACAAAGGCTATACTGCTGAGGATGAAACCGGAAAAGAGCTTGATATTTCTATGAATGAAATCGGCTTTGTAAGGGTAGATACCTCAGACGCCCAGGGCAAGGTTATGGTTCAATATAAGGTCACTCCTCTGAAAATAATATCATATATCATTACACTGACGGCATTTATAACTCTTGCTGTTATGGTTATAGTGAAAATAATTCGTAAGAAAAATAAATCAATTATGCCAAATCAAAATGAAACGGTATAATTTTAAAGGACGCTTTTTAAGGCGTCCTTTTTGTTAAATACAAACATAAGTTTAATAAATCAAATAAAATCCCAAATCCTTGACATTTTTATAAATTTATTATAAAATAAATATAATTATGTAAAATTAAATAAAGACGGATAAACAGATAAAGAAACGGCTTTTACTGTTTCCGCAGAAGGGAATATTCTTAAAATGAGTAACCAAATTAATGGCGTAAAGAGCGGATTCGGCTCTAGACTTGGATTTATTCTGGCAGCTGCCGGTTCTGCGGTGGGATTAGGAAATATTTGGCGTTTTCCATATCTGGCAGCAAAATACGGCGGAGGAATGTTTTTACTTATATATCTTATACTTGCAGTAACTTTTGGATTTGCACTTATGATAACAGAAATTGCCATTGGCAGAAAAACAGGTAAAAGCGTTATCGGTGCATATTCAGCTATTAACAAACGTTTTGCTCCTCTTGGTTGGCTTGCTGCGGCGATTCCTGTTGTAATACTTCCATATTACTGTGTTATCGGAGGCTGGGTCTTAAAATATCTTACAGAATTTGCTACGGGAGGCGGAAAATCAACTGCCGACAGTGGTGATTACTTTTCTGCATTTATAAGCAGTCCTGCTGCACCAATGGTATTCTTTGCGATTTTTATTGTGCTTACCGCCGCTGTAGTAATGCTTGGCGTTGAAAAAGGCATAGAAAAAGTCAGTAAAATTCTTATGCCTGTACTAATGCTGCTGATTATCGGTATCGGTGTTTACACTCTTACTCTTCCGGGAGCAATTGACGGTCTGATATATTATGTTAAACCTGATTTATCGGAGTTTTCCATTAAAACAGTAATAGCCGCAATGGGGCAGCTTTTCTACTCTATGTCCCTTGCCATGGGAATTATGATTACTTATGGCTCATATATGCGTAAAGAGGATAATATTGAAAAATCAGTAAGACAAATTGAAATTTTTGATACGTTGGTGGCTTTTCTTGCCGGTTTGATAATTGTTCCGGCTGTATTTGTTTTTTCAGGCGGTGACAGAAGCGCACTGAATGCCGGTCCTAAACTTATGTTTGTGACGCTTCCGAATGTTTTTGATTCTATGTCCGGCGGACAGATTGTAGGTACTGTATTTTTTGTTCTTGTCGCACTTGCGGCGCTTACATCGTCGATTTCATTAATGGAAACCGTTGTGTCTATTATGTGCGAGCGTTTCAAGCTCAAAAGAGTTACAAGCTGTTTGATAGTAATTGCATTTTCGTTCCTTTTGGGTATGGTTTCTATTTTCGGTTACAGTATATGGTCAGATTTTACGATTTTTAAAATGCAGATGCTTGATTTCTTTGACTTTGTAAGCAATAATATAATGATGCCTGTTGTTGCGCTTATGACGTGTATACTCATTGGTTTTGTTGTTAAGGCAAAATATATTGAAGATGAAATAGAACTGAATGCCAAATTCAAGTCCAGAACACTTTATCGCATAATGATAAAATATATTTGTCCGGCTTGTATGATCGTCATATTATTATCCTCACTGTTTATCTCTCTTTGATAATTAAGAGCGGCTGATTAATAAAATAGCCGCTCTTAATTTTATTTTATTTTAAAAAGCCGCCCTTGAATTGCCATAAAATCTATGATATAATGATAATAATTATATTTGTGAAATGGAGAACTATTTAATGATTACAGTTTCAAACGTCAGTATGCAATTCGGCGGTTCTACGCTTTTTAAAAATGTTGATTTAAAATTTACCGGAGGAAATTGCTACGGCATTATCGGCGCTAACGGTGCGGGAAAATCAACTTTTCTGAAAATACTATGCGGTGATCTTGAACCTACAACAGGTGAAGTTTCTATTCAGAAAGGTACTCGTCTTTCTGTACTGAAACAGGATCACTTCGCTTTTGAAGAATTTACAGTACTTGACACCGTAATTATGGGAAATGCCCGTCTTTACGAGATAATGAAGCAGAAAGACGCTTTATATGCAAAAGAAGACTTTTCCGAAGAAGACGGCGTTTTAGCGTCCGAACTTGAAGCGGAATTTGCAGAGCTTAACGGCTGGGAGGCAGAATCTGACGCTTCAAAGCTTATTCAGGGTCTTGGTTTGTCGGAAGAAATTCTGTATTCTCAAATGTCCACGCTGGACGGTAATGAGAAGGTTAAGGTTTTACTTGCACAGGCTCTTTTTGGCAATCCAGATATAATTCTTCTGGACGAGCCTACTAACCATCTGGACATTGACGCTGTTAAGTGGCTTGAGGACTTTCTGGCTGAATATTTCGGTACTGTCTTAGTAGTATCCCATGACAGACATTTTCTTAACAATGTTTGTACTCATATTGTGGACATTGACTATACTAAAATCAAAATGTATGTGGGTAACTACGAATTCTGGTATGAATCCAGTCAGCTCATGCAGCGAATGATAAAGCAGCAGAATAAAAAAGCTGAGGAAAAGATCAAGGAACTTAAAGCATTTATTGAACGATTCTCCGCTAATAAATCTAAATCTAAACAGGCAACCTCAAGAAGAAAAATGCTGGATAATCTTACAGTTGAAGAAATGCCTGCGTCCAGCAGAAAATATCCATTTATCGGATTTTCTCCGGAAAGAGAACTTGGAAAGGAAATCCTTTCAGTAAATGGAATTTCAAAAACTGTAGACGGTGAAAAATTACTGAACAATATTAATTTCACTCTGGGAAGAACCGACAAAGTCGCTTTTATAAGTGAAAGCGAACAGGCAATAACTATGCTGTTTAAAATACTAATGGAAGAAGAACAGCCTGATGAGGGTACTTTTAAATGGGGTGTTTCAACTTCAACTTCATACTTCCCTGTTGACAATAACAAGTATTTTGACGGCTGTGAAATGTCTATCATTGACTGGATGAGACAGTATTCCACTGATGAGACCGACACTTATCTGCGTGGCTTTTTAGGTCGTATGCTGTTTTCGGGAGACGATGTATATAAAAAAGTAAATGTTCTTTCCGGAGGCGAAAAGGTTCGCTGTATGTTTTCAAGAATGATGCTTTTCGGCTCTAACGTACTGGTTCTTGACAGACCTACCAATCACCTTGACCTTGAAAGTATAACGGCTGTTAATAACGGATTGGTAAGCTTTAAGGGAGTTATTCTTCTGGCTTCTCACGACCATGAGATTCTTCAGACTGTCGCAAACCGAATTATTGAAATTACTCCCGATGGATGTATAGACCGTCAGGGAACTTATGAGGAATTTATTGAATTCAAGAAAAATTTAAAATAATTGTAAGAAAAACTTTCAAAAATAAAACTGACTTCGCTTATTGAACGAAGTCAGTTTTTTTATTAAATACTGTGGTTGATCATCAAATTAATATGAAACGCCCTGCCACATCATAGCGTCTGCAACCTTTGCAAATCCGGCAATGTTAGCGCCTGCAACCAGATTGCCTTCAAGACCGTATTCCTTAGAAGCATTGTATGAGTTGTGGAAAATGTTGATCATGATGTTCTTGAGCTTAGCGTCAACTTCTTCAAATGTCCAGCTGAGTCTTTCGGAATTCTGTGACATTTCAAGAGCAGAAGTAGCAACACCGCCTGCGTTAGCTGCCTTTGCAGGACCGAACATAACGCCTGCTGCAAGGAACTTTTCAACAGCTTCAGGAGTTGAAGGCATGTTAGCGCCTTCAGCAACAGCTATAACTCCGTTTTTGATAAGCATATCAGCATCGTCGCCGTTAAGCTCGTTCTGAGTAGCGCAAGGAAGAGCGATATCGCACTTGATGCTCCAGATGCCCTTGCCTTCTGTGTAAACAGAACCAGGAACTCTGTCAGCGTATTCCTTGATTCTTCCTCTTTCAACTTCCTTGATCTGCTTAACAACATCAAGATTGATGCCGTTTTCATCATATATGTAACCGTTTGAGTCGGAAAGTGCTACAACTTTACCGCCCAGCTCTGTAGCCTTTTGAGTAGCGTAAATAGCAACGTTACCTGAACCGGAAATAACAACTGTCTTGTCTTTGAAGCTTTCATTCTTCATGGACTTGAGCATTTCGTCTGTAAAGTAGCAGAGACCGTAGCCTGTTGCTTCTGTTCTTGCAAGTGAGCCGCCGTAGGACAGACCCTTACCTGTCAGAACGCCTGTAAATTCATTGCGGAGTCTCTTATACTGACCGTACATGAAACCGATTTCTCTTGCTCCAACGCCGATATCGCCGGCAGGAACGTCTGTATCAGCACCGATGTGCTTTGAAAGTTCTGTCATAAAGCTCTGGCAGAATCTCATAACTTCAGCGTCAGACTTGCCCTTCGGATCAAAGTCGGAACCGCCCTTACCGCCGCCGATCGGCAGACCTGTAAGACTGTTCTTGAAAATCTGTTCAAAACCTAAGAACTTGATTACTGATGCGCAAACTGTCGGGTGGAATCTCAAGCCGCCCTTGTATGGACCGATTGCAGAGTTAAACTGAACTCTGAAGCCTCTGTTGACCTGAACGTTACCGTTATCGTCAACCCATGGTACTCTGAACTGAATAAATCTTTCAGGCTCAACCAGTCTGTCAATAATGCCTGCCTTAACGATGTCAGGTCTCTTTTCAACTACCGGTTCAAAGCTTTCCAGTACTTCCTTTACAGCCTGAAGAAATTCTTCTTCACCCTTGTTTCTCTGGCATACCTTGTCGTATACGCCCTGTAAATATTCGCTTTTAAACGCCATTGTTTAAAACCTCCGTATTATTATTAATCGGAAAATAACATTCCAACATTAACTATTATACTATTTTTACTTAAATAAAGCAAGGGGTTTGACAATTTTTTATTTATTTTATAGTTTATTACGAAATACCGGAATAAATTCATTCCGGTATTTCTGCAAAGTTTACTATTGATACTAATTGATACTAAAAGAAAATTAATTTACTTAATAGGTTCAAAGTCTGAAGCGGGATGCTTACACCATGGACAAATAAAATCTTCCGGAAGAGTTTCGCCCTCGTAAATATATCCGCAAACTTTGCATATAAAGCCTTTTTTCTTTTCCTGTGCATCGGATTTAGGCTTGATATTTTTGTGATAATAGCTGTAAGTGACTGATTCGCTGTCTGATAAAATTTCAGAGTCTGTAACTTCGGCAAGAAATAGAGAATGAGTACCCAGATCAGAAACAGAAATTACCTTTGCTGAAATAAACGCATTTGTTTCGTTGGTAGTATAAATTATTCCGTTTGCCGACCTTTTAAATTCAATACCTTCTAGTTTATCCGTATTGCGTCCGCTTTGGAATCCCCAGTGCTTATATGTCTGGAATTTTGAATCCTGTGATAATATGGAAACATTAAACTCTCCTGTTTTGGAAATTAAGTCATGAGTGTAATTGAGTTTGTTTACTGCCGCAATTATTTGATTAGGAGTTTCCGTAACCTGCATTACGGTGTTAACGATACATCCGTTATCCTTTTGACTGTCCTTTGCGGTCAGGATATAAAGACCGTAGCTTAAGTTAAACATTGCTTGTTTGTTCATAACGTTCTCCTTTTGTATTTTGAATATATAATTTATTGTAATCATATAAAAAATATTTGTCAAGTTGATTTTAAGACTTTTTATTGTGATTTTAATAGTATCTGCATAATTTGATAAAGTACTCATAATTTCCGGTTGACAAATTTAAAAAAATATTATACAATTAAAATGAGCAGACTATACGGCAGCGGAAACGATATAGTTTACGAGGAAAGTCCGGGCATCACAGAGCAGGATAACTGATAACGTCAGCCGGAGGCGACTCCAGGGCCAGTGCAGCAGAAATATACCGCCCGTTTTTTACGGGTAAGGGTGGAAAGGCGAGGTAAGAGCTCACCGGAATACAGGAGACTGTATTGCCGTGTAAACCCTATCCGATGCAACGCCTATTGGTACTTTTACGCCGACATTTGCTCGATGGGCATAAAAGTAATGGCGGCTTGAGCTTACGGGCGACCGTAAGCCTAGATAAATTGCCGTACACGACAGAACCCGGCTTATCGGTCTGGTCATAAAAAGCCTGAGAAATTGTTTCTCAGGCTTTTATTTATGGAAATTCAATTATTAAATATGAAAACAAAAAGGCTTTACCGTTATGGCAAAGCCTTTTCTAAAACAAGTTATTTATTAGCCTAATTCAGCAAAATACTTGATTGTTCTTACCATCTGGCTTGTGTATGAGTTTTCGTTGTCATACCATGAAACAACCTGAACTTCATACAGATCGTCAGCAATCTTAGAAACCATTGTCTGAGTAGCGTCAAACAGTGAGCCGTACTTCATACCGATAACGTCAGAAGAAACGATAGCGTCTTCATTGTAACCGAATGATTCAGAAGCGGCAGCCTTCATAGCAGCATTGATGCCGTCAACTGTAACGTCCTTGCCCTTAACAACAGCTGTAAGGATTGTTGTAGAACCTGTTGGAACTGGAACTCTCTGTGCAGAACCGATGAGCTTGCCGTTGAGTTCAGGAATAACAAGACCGATAGCCTTAGCAGCGCCTGTTGAGTTAGGAACGATGTTAGCAGCACCTGCTCTTGCTCTTCTCAGGTCGCCCTTTCTGTGAGGACCGTCAAGAATCATCTGATCGCCTGTGTAAGCGTGGATAGTTGACATGATACCGCTCTGGATTTCTGCATACTTGTTAAGTGTGTCAGCCATAGGAGCGAGGCAGTTAGTTGTGCATGAAGCAGCTGAAATGATCTTATCGTCAGCTGTCAGAGTTTTTTCATTAACGCTGAATACAACTGTCTTGAGGTCATTGCCTGCCGGAGCAGAAATAACAACCTTCTTAGCGCCTGCATCGATGTGAGCCTGTGACTTGTCCTTTGAGCAGTAGAAACCTGTACACTCTAAAACTACGTCAACGCCGATTTCACCCCATGGGAGTTCAGCGGCATTAGCCTTAGCATAAATTTTAAGTGTCTTACCGTCAACTGTAATTGTACCAGCTTCGTCATCAGCTGTTACAGTGTGAAGGTTTTCACCGATTCTTCCGCAGTATCCGCCCTGAGCTGTATCATACTTGAGCAGCTGAGCGAGCATTGAAGGCTTTGTAAGATCGTTGATAGCAACTACCTCGTAACCTTCAGCACCAAACATCTGTCTGAATGCAAGACGACCGATACGGCCGAAACCATTAATAGCAACTTTTACTGACATTGGAAAATACCTCCTAAATATTTATATATATTATTGTACACTAAATTTGAATTTATTTCAAGTCCTTTGACAAAAAAATAACTAATTTATTTTTGATAGTATAATAAACATTAATATAAGGGACTATTATTAGTAAAAATAAACAAAATTCAGTGATTTATGAAATATTTTAATTTTTTATTATTATGTTCGTTTTTTGTTATAATATGTGTATAGATTTACTTTATATAACAATATATAAAATTAACAAATTTTTCAAAATAAATTATTGAAATTAAATTTATTATAAAAATTAAAATGTAATAACTAACAAAATTCGTCATATATATACATAATTCCTGTGTTTTTTTCACAATTTAATAAATTTTATTTTTATTTGTACTTAATTTATTCATAAATTTGTTGTATAATATAAATTAGTGTAGTTTCAGAACGAAAGGAGAAATAAATGCAGAATAATATAATTGAGAATTTAAAGGATTTATTTAAATATTCGTCAGAAAATGTTGTTATAACTGATTATGATTTTAATATACTCTGGAGTAATAAATCCGAGGATTATTTTCTGTTCGGCGGGAAAAGCTGCCGTGAACTTTTTCAGAATGAGCAGCTTCCGCTCAAAAGCGGCGAATATAATGTAAAACAAAATGGTTTGACTTTTGCATGCAGAATTATAAATTATCCGGATTGTGAAAACGGTATTTATGTAATTCAGACTGATGAGGAAGACATTATGTTTTCGTTTATCAAGTGTCACGGAATACAGGAATTTTTCATAAATCAGGCAGGAGCAGTAAGACAGGCTATAACTGGTATTACTCTTTCAAGCAGTTCGCTGCATAAAGCTCTGGAGGAAGCGGATTTATATTCTGATCAGAAGTATCTTGATATTATTATGGGAAATTGTTACAAGCTTTTAAAAACTGTAGCAAATACAACAGAGCTGATACGATATACTGACGGAAGTATTATTATAAAGAAAATAGACGTTTCAACTGTACTTAAAGAATTTACAAAAAAGTGCAGTGAAATACTTGAAAGAAATATTGAAATCAGAACAGAAGTGCAGGAGGATCTATATATAAAGGCTGATATGGAACGATTTGTATCTTGCCTTCTTTCATTGGCAGTACTTGTTAACGGAAAAAATCCTGAAAATAATATAATACTTTTTAATGCGGAAAAGATTGGCAGATTTGTATCTATTACCGTAAAAGCTGACAGAAGCGGCTTTGACGGGAGTTCAAGAGTATTTACAAGAACTTCGGAATTATATGAGGAAGATGCGGTTGATTCAGATTTGTTTGTTGTGAGCCGTTTTTGCCGGACTTTTAACGGTACTCTTTTTGTTTCCGGATCCTCTGATGATTTAAAATGCTTTAGTCTTAAATTTCCTTATTGCGATGATGTTGAACCAATTGCAGAACTCAGTTCAACAGTAAGACCGTATCCGGAGGATAAATTTACCAATTATCACATTAAGCTTTCGGAAATAGCTGATGTGTTTTATTATTAGTATATTATTAATTAATAAAAAAGACGAAGAATTTAATCTCCGTCTTTTTCTTCATCTTTAGAAAATTCAAATAATTCTTCAATTGATACTTCAAATACTTTTGCAATATCAATGGCAAGCTTCAGGGACGGGTTGTATTGTCCTTTTTCCAGCCTTATAATTGTTTCACGCCTTACTCCGACACGTTCTGCAAGTTCGCCTTGTTTCATGCCGTATTTTGCGCGATATTCTTTAATTTTTGTTTTAAGTTCTGGCATTTATTCGTCCTCGCATTCATCGTCAGATCCAATGCTTTTTCTGTCAAGAATAAGTAGAATTGTGTTTGAAATGATATATACTGATGAAACTGCTATGTAACATGTACTAAAATTAAATGGAATTTTAATTTCAAGATCTAAGAATGAATCAGTTATCATTCCTCCGATTAAAAGCAATGCTAATAGTATTTTTATAGTAGAGGAGTATGCTTTGTTTTCATTGACAATATAAAGTTCATCCTTTTTTTCACGTTTTTTGCTGGATTCAAGAAAAATAGTATAAAATAAAAATGCTAACAAAATAATTAACATAACAAATTGTATTGGCTCAGGAATACCTTGAAGTATAAGTAAACATGTAATTAATGCAAAGCTATAGCCTATAATATTTGTAAGGGCTATTCTGTTCAGGGAAATTATTTTTTGTTTTTTCATATGTATATCCTCCTGTGTTTTATGTGACTTATTTATCACTCTATGTGATAATAATATCACTTTTTGCCGCTTATGTCAATAACAAAAGTGATGAATTTATCACTTTCGTAAGATTGTACAAAATTTTATATAAAATATATATTTTTTACATAAATTTATAAAAAAACTTCCACATTTAATGTGGAAGTCTCAAATTAAATTAGATATTCTTTAACCAGCCAGAATATTCCGGAAGCTATAAGTATTGCTGAAATAGCAAGCATCGCAAGCCATTTAATACGGTCTTTCCATAGAACCAATTCTGTAGTTTTCTTTTTATGGATCGCCTTGGAAATCAGAAAAGCGCTTATGCCGAATGCGGCAATTGAAGATGAGATGGTGTTGTGATGGGGAGTAAATTTAAGTTCAAGCAGCATTACTATAGCATAAGCTGCAACCGCAGCGGTAAAAATAATTTTGTCCGCCTTGGTTTGAATGATCTTACTTTCCTTGTGCTCCTTAAGACTGTTGGGTACTGTTTTTTTCATGATTTTCAACCGACGCTTTTATAAAATCTGCAAAGAGCTTCTGGGGTTTATTAGGACGTGATTTAAATTCCGGATGGAACTGAACTCCTACAAACCATGGGTGGTCTGCAAGTTCAATAATTTCTACCAATCTTTCATCAGGTGAAATACCTGCGATTTTCAGACCGCATTCGGTAAGCTTTGCTCTGAATGCGTTATTGAATTCCCAGCGGTGGCGGTGGCGTTCATAAATAAGGGAGTCATTGTAAATAGAAGCGCACTTGGAGTCGGGCGCAAGCTTGCATGGGTAAAGTCCCAGACGCATTGTGCCGCCCTTTTCAGTGATATCCTTCTGGTCGTCCATGATGTCGATGACACTGTAAGGAACGTCAGGTACAAATTCAGTTGAGTTTGCTCCTTCAAGACCTGCAACATGTCTTGCAAATTCAACAACAGCCATCTGCATACCCAGACAAATACCAAACATCGGGATTTTGTTTTCTCTGGCATAGCGTATAGCTTCTATCATACCCTCGATACCTCTGTCTCCGAAGCCGCCCGGCACTATTATACCGTCGCAGTTTTTCAGCATTCCGCCGACAGTATTTTCGTTGATTTCCTCGGAGTTTATCCATTCAATGTTTACGTTTGCGTCATTCACTATGCCGCCGTGACGGAGCGCTTCTGCAACTGACAGATAAGCGTCCGGCAGAGCAACGTATTTACCTACAAGACCGATATTAACTTCTTTTTTGGCTGCCTTCTGACGATTTATCATTTCGATCCAGTCGGTAAGGTCGGGCTTGGGATTATTAAGTTTTAAATGTTCGCATACGCATCCTGCAAGTCCCTCGTTTTCCAGCATAATAGGAACTTCGTAAAGAGACGGAGCAGTCAGATTCTGAATAACGTCCTTTTTGCGTACATTGCAGAACAGACCGATTTTTTCAAGCATGTCCTCAGGAATCTCGCATTCGCTGCGGCATACTAAAATATTCGGCTGTATACCTAAAGAAAGCAGTTCTTTTACTGAATGCTGAGTAGGCTTTGATTTAAGTTCGTTTGAACCGGCAATAAACGGAACTAAGGTTACATGAATAGAAATAGCGTTTTCACGTCCTACTTCAGTCATGACCTGTCTTATGGATTCAAGGAACGGAGTACTTTCAATATCGCCTACAGTACCGCCGATTTCTGTAATAACAACGTCCGTATCAGTTTCTCTTCCTACCTTGTAGATTCTTTCCTTAATCTCATTGGTTATGTGGGGAATGACCTGAACAGTTCCGCCTAAGTAGTCGCCTCTTCTTTCCTTGTTAAGTACTGTCCAGTAAACCTTTCCTGTAGTTACATTTGAATTTATCGAGAGATTTTCATCAATAAATCTTTCGTAGTGTCCGAGGTCAAGGTCGGTTTCGGCGCCGTCGTCGGTTACAAAAACCTCTCCGTGCTGATAAGGACTCATAGTACCCGGGTCTACATTGATATAAGGATCGAATTTCTGTATGGTTACTTTATAGCCTCTGGCTTTCAGAAGGCGTCCTAATGATGCGGCGGTTATACCTTTTCCGAGACCGGAAACAACGCCGCCTGTTACAAATACATATTTAATTGGCATAAATTGCTCCTCCTAAATTAATCGGAGTAATTTACGGAATAATTAATCCGAAAACTACTGAAGATAAAATCATATCATTTCTATTTTACTATTAAATTTGACAAATTGCAATAGTATAAATTAAAATAAAATAAATTACACATAGAATTTTTTTGAAAAAAATTATAAAAATTGTGCAGTATTTTTAAGTTATGAATCGTTATATAAACAGAGGACCTCAAAATGCCTTTATAAAGGGGGATGGAGATGAAAAGAAAAGCAAGATACAGTACGGAAGAATTTTCTGAAAAGTATGATGAATATGCACCGATGGTGTATAGGATCTGCGCTCTGCGGCTGGGAAACCGTCTGGACGCCGAAGACGCCATGCAGAATACATTTATAAAATTCTTTTATAAAGCGCCGGAGTTTCCGGATACGGAATCTGAAAAGGCATGGCTTATAAGAGTAGCTATCAATGTATGCAAAGATTTTCAGAAAAGCTTCTGGCAGAAAAAAACAGTAGGACTTGATGAAACTGCGGAACTGACAGTGGGCGTTATTGAAGACGCAGTAAGGCTTATTGACGTTTTTGAACTTTCTCCGAAAAATAGAACGGTGCTGCAGCTTTATTATTATGAGGGGTATTCTGTAACGGAAATTTCAAAAATACTGAAAATAAGCGTAAACGGCGTAACTTCAAGACTAAGCAGAGCAAGGAGCAAATTAAAACTGGAAATGGAGGCGGCAGAGAATGAAAAAAGCGGAATTATACCGGAGCATTGAAGGGATCAAACCGGACAGATCAATGAAAAACAGAATAATGACGGCAGCGGAAGCAAATGACAAAATAACAGTAAGCAAAAAACCGGTTTTTCTTCCAGTTGCAGTAGCTTTTCTTCTGGTTATAAATTTGGGGGTTATTGCAAATCTTATGGCCGGAGATAACTTCAGCAGCAAACACAACGGCGAGGATAATTCATTTTACGGAAACAGTACGGACGAGTTTTCAGATTATGCTGAAAAGGTTTACAAGGAAATTACAGAGCATGACTATAAAAAAATAGAGTTTTTGCAGGAGGACAATTATTTTCCGTTCACAGATAAACCGTGGTTTGAAATGTATAGTATAGATACTATTAAAAAGGGAGCAGTAGAAACTGGTGCAGAAAACGCCGGAGTTACAAATATTTTTGTCAAGTATATTCAGACGATTGACGGAATTTATACAAATCATGAGTATATTATAGGTTATGACGGAAATGGGTATGAGAAAGAAAATATACTGAGCATTACTGAATCAAATGTTGACTATTCATCTGAAATTCCTGAGAAATATAAAAATGAAATTTCTGCTGATGTAAATTTATCTGATTCGTTTGATAAGTTAGTATCTGAATATTCTGTGGAAAAATATGGCAGTTTAGAATATCCATATGAATCTTCGTATAATAATCAGTATGATATGAGAATTCTTTTATTTCCGTCTTTGAAATCGAACGAATCCGCTCCGGACGGAATAGTATACAGATTTCCTGCGGTATTTACAGTTACAGCTCCACAGGAAGCTGATGTTGATACTATTGACGAAAATGTTTATTTTCTCGTGGACGGACAGGGAAACAGTCAGAATCAGTTAAGCTATGACAATTACTGGAAAGAAACTGTTTACGCTGACGATGCAAGTTATGAAACAGCAGAATTGCCTGAAATTGAAAATATGAATGTAGACATGGCGGTAAGACTTCTGAAAAATACGGGATACACAAATATTTCTGAAAGATATGTAATTGATGAAAGACTGCATGATACTGTAATAAGCTATGATTACGGTCTTATGCCGGGAGACGTAAAAAGAAAGAATGCTGTAATAGGAATTATAGTAAGCGGAAAACAGATGCCGGATATTATAGGAATGGAGATAGGCGATGCGGGTACTGTTCTTAATGACCAGCAGATTGAATATAAAATTATTTATATGTACGGAGCTAAGGCTGACGATACCGGTCAGATAGTTGTAAGTACAAGCATCGGAGTAAATGAAATTGTAAACGGCAGCGAACCGGTTGAAGTTTTTGTTGAATCAGACAGTTCATGTCTGGCGGCGGGACTTTGGTCAGAAATGGATCTGGAATACAGCTACAGCGAAAATGGCGTTGATTACTATTCATCAAATGAATTACCGGATGTTATACTTGACGGATATTACAATGATAACGGTAAGGTATTTGTCAACGGTATTTCAACAAAAAGCGATTATTATGAAATGTGTCCGGATATATATGTAGGAATGTCTCTTGAAGCAATTGATATTCAGCTTAATGAAGGATTTTATTATCAGGATAAAGAAGTGTCCGGAATTTCTTTGATTGAATATGATTCGGAAATGGATTATAATTATAAGTTTGTTTATTCGGATAATGATGTATTGTACACAGTTCTGTTAAAAACTGTTAATGAAGGTTCTTTTGAAGAACAGATAGTAAGCAATATTTATGTTACAAAGGAAGCTGTTGAATCCGAAGATTCTGACAATAATCAGCAAGCCATATATGATTAATAAAAAATAAAGACAAAAAGAAATAAGAACAAAAGATAAAATATAAGATTTAGCAGGGACTGATATATAAAAAATGTCCCTGCCTAAAATTAAAACTGAAAGGACGGAACAATGAAAGCTAAAAGAATAATTACGGGGCTAATAGCGGCTTTAATGTTGGTAAGCGTTTGTGCATGTCAGAAATCCGATACGGCTGAATCCGGCGGTGAAGCTGTAAGACTGAAAAATTACATGACTGAAACGGAGAAAAACAGCGTTTCAATCGGGGAACTTACACTGCTTGACGGAGACGTTACGGAGGAAGCTTCCAACGGAGAGCATGTTGTTGAAATAGAATGGTGGACGGATAAAGATTATCGGAAAAAGTATGAGAAGGACAAAGAAACGAATCCGGAAATGTTCTCTGAAGGGGAATATGAGAAATTAATGCAGGATTTTGATGAAGCTGAGGAAGCTGGGGGATATACTTCTGCTCATAGAATTTTAGTTGACGGCAGATTATATTCCGGATTTCATCCGCTGTATGAATATGACGGCGGCAAACTGGAATATTGGATCTCTGGTGGTACGGAAGAAACGAAGCATGTTGAATTTGATTCATTTAACGAGTTTAAGAAATGGTACAGAAATCAACTTGATGAAGAAGTCAAAGACGGATATGTAACGCAGGAAACAGCAGATCAAACATATGCGGATATGCCGATAGTTTTTCAGAGCGTAATTGACGCTACTTGGAAAGAACTGAGCTCTTATCCTTCACAAACTGCTTCATTAGCCGATATTTTTCCGGGTTCAAAAAGCGACTGGGAATATAAACGTGAAGAAGTGGAAGCTATAAAAGATTCTGTCCGGGAAATGTCGATTTATGACGAAGAGCTTGAATCAAATTTTATTATACACATAACCTTACCGCCGAATTTTGATGAAAAGAAAAAATATCCAATGTTTGTTATGTCGGACGGAGTATGGAGATTCGGCAACTGTCCGTCTCTCAGAAAATTAATGGAGGACGGCGAAACGGAGGACGTAATTTTGGTAACTATAGGGTATGATTACAGTGTAAATGGAACGGAAATGGGCGTCAGAGCAAAATATTTCTATGAGGAACGTGAAAAATTTATTGATTTTATAACAAATAATTTGACTCCTTATCTAAGTGAAATGTACAATATTGATTTTGAACGTTCGGCGTTTTACGGTCATTCCGCAGGGGGAGTGCTTTCCCATAACGCCGCCTTTACTTCGGATTTATATGAAAATCAGCCGTTTAAGTACTATATCATCGGCAGTCCGGCATTATGGGAGATTCACCGTCTGGAGACCGAAGAAGATCCCGAGGCGTATAAATCAGATTACGGTTATTGGGACAGAAACGAAACATTTGATAAAATTATTTTTGCCTGCGGAGGAGAAAACGAAGATCCCGAATATGAAGAATATTACGACGGATACGATACTACACTGGAAGGTATTGCGCATTTAATGGAAAGACTTAAAGAGCATGGCGATACCAAGTCGGAATGTAAAATATATGAAAATTCAGGTCATTGGCAGTTTATACCGGATATGTTTGTAGAGTTTTTCCGCAAATATTATGGTAAAAACTAACTCCATATATAAAAACCGGACTGAAAAGTCCGGTTTTTTGTTATATAATGATATTGGATTTTATGTCGGAATGTGTTATAATATAAGTTACGATTTTTTATGATGAAAACGGAGAAGAAAATGAGTATTTATCTTGATAATGCAGCAACCACAAAACCATGCAGGGAGGCAGTTAAGGCAGTCACCGACTGTATGACTGAAAATTACGGTAATCCCTCATCGCTCCATACTAAGGGGTTGAATGCACAGCTCGCAGTGGACAATGTAAGAAAAATTATTGCTAGGGCAATAGCTGCCGATCCGGCATGTATTTATTTTACATCCGGTGCTACTGAAAGCAATAATCTTGCTGTAATCGGCGCTGCCGGAGCATACGGAAAGCGTAAGCCTAAAATTGTCACCACTTCAATTGAACATGCTTCAATAAAAAGAACTATGGATCATCTTGAGGAAATGGGATATGAAATTGTCAGGATCTCTCCCGACAGAAACGGACAGATTACCCATGAACAGATTATAAACGCAGTTGATGAGAGGACTTGCCTTGTAAGCATAATGATGGTAAATAATGAAACCGGATATATATTGCCTGTAAGACGTGCATTTTATGGAATCAAGAAAATGTTTCCGCAGTGTATAACCCATACAGACGCCGTTCAGGGATTTATGAAAATTCCTTTTAAGGTTTCTGAGCTTAATGCCGACATAGTATCCTTAAGCGGACATAAAATTCATGCCGGAAAGGGCGTAGGAGCGCTGTACCTAAAAAAAGGAATCCGGCTGGAGCAGAGGATATTTGGAGGAAGTCAGGAAAAGGGAATACGTTCAGGTACTGAAAACGTACCTATGATTGCAGGAATGGGAGCCGCTGTTAAGGCACTTTGCGGAAATATCAATCAACGGTATGAAAAAGTACAGAAGCTTAAAAATATGCTTTGCCAGAGATTGTCTGAAATTGAAGGAGTGTATATAAATTCCGGTGAGGAGTGCAGTCCTTATATAGTAAATATTTCCGTAACGGGAATACGTTCGGAAATTATGCTGCATTATCTTGAAGAACGTGATATTTATGTTTCAAGCGGTTCGGCATGTTCCAAGGGAGCAAAAAGCGGAGTACTGACTGAATTTGGTTTAAACGACCGTCTTGCAGATTCGGCTCTGAGAATAAGTCTTTGCAGTGAAAATACAGTACAGGAATTAAGAATACTTGCTGAGAATATTGAGTATGCCAAGGAAAGATTGTTAAAATAATAAATATTTTACAAGGTTAAATTTGCGAGTCTTTATAAAGCGTTTCGATTGAATGAAAAACGGCATAAAAGTTTTTTGCATACTTTTTTTCAAAAAAGTAAGTGTCAAGTATACTTGACATTTTTTTGACTATATGATATTATATTTTTAGTAAAAAAACAGTAAAAGGAATTGTAAAATGGACAAGGAAGAAATTTTAAAAAGAGGACGTGAGGACGGTCCTGATGAAAGAGAACAGAAAATTCAGTGCGACGCATACAGCTTTGCCGGAACAGTCGGCTGCGTTATATGTATTATATTTATCGTATTCAGTATAATATGTGATAAAAATCCTTTTCCTTACTGCTTAATAGCAATGGCTTACTGTACGGCTGAGTACTTATATAAATATGTTAAACTGCGAAAAAAACGTGATTTAATTTTCGGAATAATTGCCGCAATAGCCGCAGTTTGCTGGGCATTGCTGTCCATTATTAAATTCTGACAGGAGGCAGTTTCTTACATATGGAATCATTAGTACTGAAAAATTGCCTTAAATCAGTCAGAGGCGAAAAAAAGATGTCGCAGGGAGAGCTTGCAGAAATGGTAGGGGTTTCAAGGCAGACTATAAGTTCTATTGAAAATAATCAGTTCTGTCCCAGTGCAAAGTTGGCGCTGCTTATATGTGTTGCTCTTGAAAAAAGCTTTGAAGAGCTTTTTTATTTTGAATAATGAAAGGAACATGCAAAAATGCAGGAAATTATACTTGTTAAATACGGCGAAATGGCTTTGAAAGGAATGAACAAAAAGACTTTTGAGGACATTTTGGTAAAAAATATAAAAAGACGTATAAAATCTCTTGGTAAAACTGAAATAACAAGAGCACAGTCTACAATTTACATTGCTCCGCTGGATGAATTTTTTGACGCAGATGAAGCGATTGAAAGATTAAAAAAGGTGTTTGGTATTGCCGCACTGTGCCGTGCGGCAGTATGTGAAAAGGATTTTGAAGATATAAAATCGAAAAGTATTGAGTATTTGGACGAAGTTTTAAGCTATGCAAAAACTTTTAAAGTCACTGCAAAAAGAGCAGACAAAAGTTTTCCTATGAAGTCCCCTGAGATATGCCGTGAACTGGGCGGAGTTCTGCTGGAAAAATTTCCTCATCTGACGGTTGAAGTTAATGATCCGGAAATTACTGTTACAGTTGAGATCCGTGATACAAAAGCATACATTCATGCTGAGAATATAAAAGGCGCTGGGGGACTGCCTGTGGGTACCAGCGGACAGGCAATGCTTCTGCTTTCAGGCGGGATTGACAGTCCGGTAGCAGGATATATGCTGGCAAAAAGAGGAGTGCATATTTCTGCGATACACTATGTAAGTCCGCCGTATACTTCTGAAAGAGCAAGACTAAAGGTTGAACAACTTTGTGAAAAGCTTACCGGTTACTGCGGAAGTATCGCTTTTTTCTGCGTTCCTTTTACTGAAATTCAGGAGGCTATAAAAAATAACTGTCCTGAAGAATTCTTTACTATTATAATGAGAAGACTTATGATGAAAATCGCTCAGAGAATATGTGAAAAAGAAAATTGTCTGGCACTTATAACAGGCGAAAGCGTGGGGCAGGTGGCAAGTCAGACTATGAACGCTCTGGCGTGTACCGACGCAGTATGTGAAATTCCTGTTTTCCGTCCTCTTATAGGTATGGATAAAACGGAAATTATAGAAATTGCAAGAAAGATCGATACTTTTGAAACGTCGATTCTTCCTTATGAGGACTGTTGTACGGTATTTACACCACGGCATCCGAAAGTCAGACCTCTTCTTGCTGACGTTGAAGCGGCGGAAAATAATTTTGATTTTTCAGAGCTTATTAACGAAGCTGTAGAAAAAACAGAACTTAAAATATTCAATCTTGAATACTAATATAAAGAAATAGTTAAGTAAATAAATTTTTTGGTGAAAATATGAAAAAATCAGATAGAAACTTAGGTGAAATAGGACAAACTTCCAAAGTGACTGCTGAGAATCTTGACAAATTGGTTACAGATGTAGTAAAATTGTTATTAAGTAAAGGGGTTACTATAGCTACAGCCGAAAGCTGTACCGGAGGACTTCTTTCAGAGCTTATTACGTCAGTACCCGGAGCTTCAAAAATATTTGAAATCGGAGTGTGTACCTATTCAAATAAAATTAAACACGAGTATCTGGGCGTTCCCAAATCTCTTTTCAGGGAGTACGGAGCGGTAAGCAGACAGGTCGCTCTTGCAATGGTTTCGGGACTTCAGAAACAGTCCGGAGCGGATATCTGCGTTTCAGTTACCGGAACGGCAGGTCCTGCTGGAGGAACTCCTGAAAAGCCTGTCGGTACTGTTTATGTTGGAATAAGCTGCGGTAAAAAGAGAATAGTAAAGCTTCTTAAGTTATGGGAGCTTGAGGATAAAAGCCGTGACAATATACGAATGAATGCGGCTTACAGGATTTTTGAATTCCTTTTGCAGATGGTTTCGGTGATGCCTGATAATCTTCCCCAGAACGGTGATGAGCCTGATATTCCTGAAAAGGATTATATGGACGTTGTTAAAAATCTTCTTCCCTGGAAAGGTGATCCGTTTTCGCAGATAATCAGAAAAATTGTATTTATGGGATCGGTGATCGTGTTTACCGTGTGCCTATTTATGGTGGTAGATTATTACTGGGAAAATCACAAGAACAAGCAGCTTGGCGACGACCTTCAGAAAATATACAGTGAAGCGGAATTTTCATATCCGTCGGTTACAGAAGAATCACAGCCCCAGAAGGTATGGACTTTAAAAGACGGCGCTAAGCTTCTTCTTGAAAGAAACAGCGATGTTGTGGGATATATAAATATTCCAGATACTGTAATCAGTTACCCTGTAGTTCAGAGAAGGTCGGAAGACGGCAACGATTATTATATGGACAAGAATATCGACAAGGAAGAAGCAAAGGCGGGAACGATTTTCCTTGACTGGAGAAATAATTTCGATTATGTGGTCAACGGAACAAAGGTGATGGAAAATTCGCAGAATCTTGTTATTTACGGTCATGATATGAAGGACGATTCGATGTTCGGAAGTCTGGGTTACTATAAGGACAGCTACGGATATTACAGCGAACACCCGATTATTGAACTTAGCTCAAATTACGAAACTTATCAGTATAAAATCTTTGCTTATTTTATAGTTGACGCTGAGGACGAAACTGAAACAAAGTTCGACTGTTGGAATACTCTTGACTTTGAAAACGAAGAGCAGTTTTATGAGTATGTCAACAACGCAAGAAAGCGTGCGCTGACTCTTAATGATGTTGATGTTAGATACGGCGATCAGCTGCTGACTTTACAAACCTGCAACGGTATGTTTGATACCGCAAGGCTTTTTGTCATGGCAAGAATGGTAAGAGAAGGCGAAGATCCTTATGAGGGTACAGACAATGTCAGGGACAATGAAAATATTCTCTGGCCGTCCATTTACTATAATTGGAATGAAAATAATTATGATCCTGACGCAGATTTTGAGGGATATCCGTTTGCGTCAAATTAATAAAAAATAAAGAACATAAGAATAAAAGAACAGAGGTAAAAAATGAAAACAAAGAAAGTGCTTGCTGCTTGTGCAGCGTCAATGGCAATAATTGCGTCGTTATCCATGACGACCGGCTGCAACAAAAAAGAATCAGATGCTTCTCAGGCAGCTGACGTATTGGAACCTGAAACAGAAGCTGTTACAGAACCGGAGGAGTATCCGGATATTGAGAATTTTTCGCCGGAACCGGATGGTATGCTGGGAAGAGCAAGAGCTCTGAGAGCTATAAACGACGATGTTGTGGGCTATATTAGGATCAGCAATACTTATATTGATTATCCGGTAGTTCAGTACGACGGCGAGAATCTTGATGAAAACGGAAACGCTTATTATATGGATAAAGACATATATGGAAATTACCTGGATTCAGGTACGATATTTATGGATTACCGTGATAATTTCGGACCGGATAAAAGCCAACAGTCGCAGAATATTATGCTTTACGGTCATAATATGCTCAATGGCACAAAATTTGCTACGCTTCATTATTACAGGCAGGACGATACGTTTTATGATGATAATCCTATAATTGAATTCAGTTCAAATTATAATGATTATAAATATATTATATTCGGCTACTTTATTACAAGCGGAAGCTACGGCGAAAGCGCTTACGGTCCTGAGTTTGCATACTGGGATATGGAAAACATGGACGAAAAGGAGTTTAACGAATATGTTGAAACTGTCCGTGACAGATCAGTTATCTCTCCTGATATTGATGTTGAATACGGCGATCAGTTGATTACTCTTCAGACTTGTTATATGGACGAAGACAATTCACGTATGTTGGTTGTAGGAAGACGACTGAGAGAACATGAAACAGCGGACAATATTGACAAAGCAAGCACTGCAAAAACTGAGTCTGATGATTCTGACGTATCGGAGTCTGATGAATCTCAGGAATAAAAACAGTATTGGAGATAGATATGCATATAAGTAAAAGTAAAAAAATTATGGCGGCTTCTTTATCCGTTTTAGTTATGGGGACGGCAGTATGCGGAAGTATTATGTATCCTATTAGAGCAGTTGAAGAAGAACCGAAAACAATTGTTTCGGATCTTGAAAATTCCGTAAAAACTCAATCGGAAACAAAGAAAGAAACTGTACCTATGTGGAAAGCAGTACTTTCTGAATATGGCGGCAGCCTTTCATTGGTTGATTATGAAACGGTAGAGGTTGAAGAGGAAGTTACCACTGAAGCAGAAGAACCTGAAGGCGAGTATATTGCAGACTCTGAGGGCGAATATGATGATACAAGCTATATTGAGTCAAGCGGCGGGGCAGTTATTGCTGATGTTCCGGAAAGACCGGAATATGATTCTATTGATATTGAATCTGGTAATTTTGGATTTACAACTTATGGTTACGGTCATGGAGTAGGATTAAGCCAGAACGGTGCAAATCATTATGCTACTTATGCAGGTTGGGATTATAAGCAGATATTGCAGCATTATTATCCAGGAACCTATATTTCAAATTCCGGTACTGCTGCTAAGGAAACTATTTCAGCAGGCGGCGTAAGCGGTTCGGCGCTGGATATTGTTTCTATGGTTACATACAACGAAGTCGGTTCTTCAATGAGTACTGAAGCGATTAAGGCACAGGCAGTAGCAGTTTATACTTATATTAAATACAAAGGCGGAAATGCCAGCGATTTATATCCGGCATCAAATCCTCCTCAGAATGTTGTAGATGCAGTAAAATCAGTACTTGGTGAGGCAGTATACTACGATGGGAATTATGCTTTGGCAATGTTCTGTGCATCAAGCGGGGGAAGCACCGCTTCATGCTACGATATATTCTATGAAGATATTCCTTACTTGAGAAGCGTTTCCTGCGAATATGACAGTCAGTGTGATCCCCATTACGGAACAGTAGAAGTGTTCAGCGCTGAAGAGTTGAAATCAATTCTTGAATCAAATCTTGGAATTACTTTGTCAGATGACCCTTCAAACTGGGTTTCAATAATTGAGGGTGACGGCGGTTACGCTGCAAATGTTGTAGTCGACGGACAGGTTACTGTTAAGGGGAATGATTTCAGATATTATTTAGGTTTAAAATCACCTAAATTTGAATGTACATATTATTGATTAAAACGGCATTGCTGATAAAACTCGGCAATGCCGTAAATAATATTAACGAAAAGTATTCAGCGGAGGATAAAATATGAATATCTGTGAAATTATTTTTAAAACAAAGCGTAAGGAAAAGCTGAATGAAGATGAAATTAAATGCATGATCAACGGATATGTAAATGATGAGATTCAGGATTATCAGATGTCGGCATGGCTTATGGCGATCTGTTTCAATTCTCTTACTACTGATGAAACTTTGGTTTTAACTGAGACTATGAAGGATTCAGGAGATATACTTGATTTGAGTAGTATACATGGAATTACTGTTGATAAACACAGTACTGGTGGAGTTGGCGATAAAACCAGTCTTGTTATAGCTCCTATATGTGCGTCATGCGGAATTTATGTGCCTAAAATGTCGGGCAGAGGACTGGGTTTTACAGGGGGTACTATTGATAAGCTGGAAAGTATTCCGGGGTTTCAAGTAAATATTGATTTTAACAAATATATTGATATTATAAATAAAAATGGCGCTGCAATAATTGCACAAAGCGGTCATCTTGTTCCGGCTGATAAAAAATTATATGCCTTGAGAGACGTAACTGCAACTGTTGATAGTATACCGCTTATTTGTTCAAGTATTATGAGTAAAAAACTTGCAACAGGCGCAGACTGCATACTTCTTGACGTTAAAACAGGCAGCGGTGCTTTTATGAAAAATATTGACGACGCTCAAAATCTTGCTGAGCTTATGGTTCAGGTAGGGCAAAATGCCGGAAAGAAATGCCGTGCAATTATTACCGATATGAATGAACCGTTGGGAAATGCCATTGGAAATTCATTGGAAGTAATTGAGGTATGTGAAATTTTGTCCGGCAGAGAAAAAGGCAAACTCTATGAACTTTGTATTGCTCTTGCCGCAAACATGATGGAACTTGGAGGACTGGGAAGTCTGGAGGATTGTACAAGGCTTGCAGAAGATGCAATAACCAGCGGAAGGGCAATAGATACTTTCAAAAAAATGATTGAAGCTCAGGGCGGAAATCCCAATATTACTGAAGATTATTCATTGTTTAAACGTGCGGCCTATAAGTGTGAATTAAAAGCTGAGAAAAGCGGATATATTTCTTCAATAGACAGTGAAAAAATCGGAATGGTCGCTTTGCTGACGGGTGCAGGACGCCGAAATAAAAATGATAATATTGATAGTTCAGCAGGAATAATATTGAATAAGCATGTAGGAGATTGCGTTGATCAGGGCGATGTTATTATGACATTTTATTCATCTGTGGTAAAAAACTTTGATGAAGTAATAAATAAGGCAGCTGATGCTGTTGAAATATCAGGAATCATGCCGAAAATCAGTCCTGTTGTAATTAAAATTATTTGAAAAAAACTATTTGTTCATTATTACTATTGACTTATTTGGGATTAAAGTATAAAATAAATGTAATAATATTTTTGACGAGGCGGAGGACAATATGAAGACAAAGTTGGGTATTTCAGCCGGAATGATGGGCGCAATACTGTATTTTACTGCATTGTTCGGCGGTTATGTTCCGCTGTTTATAGCCGCAGGTTACGTCTTGATAAAAGAAGAAAATACTTTTGTACGTAAAGCCGCATTTAAATCAACAGTTTTGCTTTTGTTTTTTTCAGCAGTAAGTACTCTTCTAAGCTCGTTTAATGAAATATTGAGTATAATTGGCAATTTATTTGATACTTTTATTAAAGTTCCGCTGAATTTTGACGACATTTTTAACAGTATTATTTCACTGATAAAAACCGTGGTATTTGTAATTTTTGGCATAATGGCATTTAAACAGGAGGATATAAGAATCCCGCCTATTGATGATGCTATAGATAAAAAATAATTTCAGGAGGATAATGGTTATGGCTTTTTGGGATAAGGTAAAGGGCGTTGCAAATGACGCAATGAACACTTTAAGTGATGCAGCTAAGGATGTTACCGAAAGTGCTAAGGAAATGAATGAAAAATCAAAAATAAACAGAGCGATAAAGGTTGAAGAGGGTAAGATCAATAATCTTTATATGGTTATGGGCGAAAAAATGTTTAATGAAAATACTTCTGCACCTGTCGGTTTTGAAGATCAGTTTGCCGGAATCAATACAGCTAAAAATGAAATTGAAAGACTTAAACAAGAACTTTCCAATATTGAGTCTGCTTCAAAATGTCCTAAGTGCGGCGCTAAAATAAGTCAGGGACAGAAATTCTGTCAGGGCTGCGGAAATAATCTTGATACACAGTCAGTCGGTTCAGCAACTTCACAGGATTCAAACGGTTCAGGTCAGGTTATTGTGACTCAGGGACAGGACGTTACCGAAACTTCTTCTTCATCAGAAAGTAATGAAAATAATTAAAAAAACAGAATAAAAAATCAGTCCAAACGGACTGATTTTTTGTTTATTCAAAAAGCGCTGTTGAAAGATATCGCTCACCTGTATCTGGTAAAAGTACTACAATATTTTTTCCTTTATTTTCTGGTTTTTTAGCCGTTTGTATTGCCGCCCACAGAGCCGCACCGCTGGAAATTCCTACAAGAATACCTTCAGATTTTGCAAATTTTCTTCCAGTCTCAAAAGCGGCTTCATTCGGTACTGGTATTATTTCATCATAAATTTTAGTATCTAGGATCTCCGGTACAAATCCAGCGCCGATGCCTTGAATTTTATGAGGACCGGCTTTTCCTTCACTTAATACCGGAGAAGATTCCGGTTCTACGGCAATTACTTTTACATCTGGATTTTTTGATTTAAGGTACTGACCTACACCGGTTACAGTACCTCCTGTACCGACTCCGGCAATAAAAATATCAACCTTACCGTCAGTATCTTCCCAGATTTCCGGACCTGTTGTTTCATAATGTGCTTTTGGATTTGACGAATTAACAAACTGTCCCAGTATTACAGAGTCCGCAATTTCCTTATTAAGTTCATCGGCTTTTGCAATTGCACCAGACATGCCTTTAGAACCGTCTGTAAGGACAATTTCTGCTCCGTAAGCCTTCAGCAGCTTTCTTCTTTCAATACTCATAGTTTCGGGCATAGTCATTATTGCCTTGTATCCCTTTGCAGCGGCAACTGCCGCAAGACCTATTCCTGTATTACCGCTTGTGGGTTCGATAATAGTAGCGCCGGGTTTTAAAATACCTTTTTCTTCAGCGTCTTTTATCATTTGTTTTGCAACTCTGTCCTTGACGCTTCCGGCAGGATTAAAATACTCGAGTTTAGCCAGAATAGATGCGTCAAGATTATTTTCAGACGCAAAGTTTGAGGCGTTGATTATCGGTGTTTTACCAATAAGCTCAGTTACACTGTTATAAATGTTTGACATAAGTTTTCCTCCTTTAAATTGCCTTGAAAGCTTCTTCAAGATCAAATAAAATATCGTCTATATGTTCAAGACCTATTGAAAGTCTAACAGTATTCGGTTTAATTCCTTGTTCTGCCAGTTCTTCTTCATTAAGCTGTGAATGAGTTGTTGATGCGGGGTGAATTACTAATGATTTAGCGTCTGCCACGTTTGCAAGCAGTGAGAAAAGCTGAAGACTGTCAATAAATTTCTTAGCTTCTTCTTCTCCGCCCTTTACTTCAAAGGTGAATATTGAACCTCCGCCGTTAGGGAAGTACTTATCATAAAGTTCCTTATAACCGTTTTCCGGCAAAGACGGATGATTTACATGCTCAACTTTGGGATGATTTTTCAGATATTCAACCACTTTCTTTGTGTTCTCTGCATGACGTTCAACACGAAGTGAAAGTGTTTCCAGTCCTTGAATTAAAAGGAAAGCATTGAATGGTGAAATTGCAGCACCTGTATCACGAAGTAAAATAGCTCTGATTTTTGTAACAAATGCTGCTGCGCCTACAGCCTTGGAAAAGCTTATTCCATGATAGCTGGGGTTTGGTTCTGTAATACTTGGGAACTTGCCGCTTGCTTCCCAGTCAAATTTACCGCTGTCAATTATGACGCCGCCCAGTGAAGTACCATGACCGCCGATAAATTTTGTTGCTGAATGAACAACGATGTCAGCACCGTATTCAATAGGTCTGATAAGATATGGAGTACCGAATGTATTATCAATAACAAGCGGAATTTTATGTGCATGGGCAATGTCAGAGATCTTTTTTATATCAATAATATTTGAATTCGGATTTCCAAGGGTTTCAATAAAAATCGCTTTTGTATTTTCCTGAATTGCCTTTTCAAAGCTTCCTTCCTCGTCCGGATCAACAAAAGTTGTTGAAATACCGTATTCCGGAAGGGTATGTGCCAGCAAATTATAAGAACCTCCGTAAATAGTCTTTGATGATACTATATGATCACCTGCTTGGGCAAGATTCTGAATTGCGTAAGTAATTGCAGCAGCTCCGCTTGCTACTGCAAGAGCTGCAACACCACCTTCAAGAGCTGCAATTCTCTGTTCAAAAACGTCCTGTGTAGGGTTGGTAAGACGTCCGTAAATGTTTCCTGCATCTGTCAGACCAAATCTTGCGGCAGCATGTTCAGAATTTCTGAACACATATGATGTTGTCTGATATATAGGAACTGCCCTTGCGTCTGTTGCGGAATCAGGATTTTCCTGACCTGTATGAAGCTGCTTTGTTTCAAAACGGAAATTTCTGTTATCTTTTATACTCATTTTTATTACCTCTTTCATTTAATGATATTTTTAATAGCGTTAATTTGTTAATATTTTTTAACAGCACATTCGTGAATAACATTTAAAGTTATAATAATACATAAAAAACCCTCCAAAGATTAAAGCATATTATTCCTAGCGACTTGGTATGCTTTAAGTATACAGTATAATTTTCCACTTGTCAATAGTTTTTTTAAAATTTTTGGAATATTTGACTTTTAATATGCATTTAGGTATAATTTTATAAAAAAGCATGTAAAGGATACGAAAATCGTATGTAACATACAGTTGCAACTCAAAGTTGCGTAAAAGAAACCGTATTTTGGTGGCGTACTGCTGCAAAAAAATAGTAAAATAGAAGTATCAGAAGGGGGAAAGCTATATGACCTTTGGAGAAAAAATACAAAAGTTAAGAAAGGAAGCCGGTCTGTCCCAGGAAGAATTCTCTTATCAGTTAGGGGTATCACGACAGGCGGTCAGCAAGTGGGAGCGTGATAACGGATATCCGGAAACTGAGAAAATAGTCCGAATGAGCAGATTGTTTAATGTTTCTTTGGATTATCTTCTCAATGATGATGATTTACAAAAACCGGAGATCAGTCCCGATGAAAAAGGAATTTATATCAGTCGGGAAATGGCAGAGGGTTTTCTTTCATACCAAAAAAGAAAATTGCAGAAAACAGGCATAGCAATCGGCTTGTTTGTAGGCGGTTTATCCATTTCTTTTTGGGATGCAGAAATAAGTATGGTATTGCTTATGATATGTATTATTGTAGGAATAGTTCTTTTATTTTCTGTGAAGTTAGCAGATGATCCTTATCGCAGGATTTGGACAGAAAATTTGTTCTTCGATAAAGCCGTAAAATCAGAGCTGATTTCTGATTATTCTGATAAAAAGAAAACAGTTCACATTATTAACCTTGTCGGAATTGCTATGATTGCCGTAGGATTTTTGTTGTGTCCGCTTATTGTTCCTGTGGAAATGTATGTCGTAGATAATATTGTTTTTGCTTGCGGAATGATATTAGCTGGTTTAGGTGCTTTTCTTTGCGTTTATATGTCCGGCATTATTAGGACTTATCGAATATTGATTACGAATGAGGAATATCATAAAAAAAGAAGGTGAGGTTGCTTTGAAAAGAATATCAGCAGTATTCTTGATAATTAATTTTTTGTTTCTTGTCGGTTGCAGTTATCAAGATGAGAGCATGGAATCCAAAAAACAAAGCAGAATAGAAATATATTCTGTTGAAGATAAAAAGCTTTTAAAAACTATTGATGACCAGATTGTTGTAAACGAATTATTTAGTACTTATAATTGGGAAGAAAAAAGCGAGTTGTCTGATGATTTGATACCTGAGTACCAACTACTGGTATATCAGGAGAAAACTATGCTATGGGGACAGGATCCTGATAAAGATAGAGAATATGAACTTATTGCAACAATTACAACATTTCTGGATAGTTCATATATCGAAGAAGTAATTTCAAGCGATGTAGTCAAAAATATGAAAATTCCGGAATATGCAATGACATTTTACTATATAATGCCTGATAAGATCATGGAGACATTACATGAACAATTAGAAGAGTAATATGTATTTGCCGTTGTTGTCAATTATAATCATATACATAAAATGACCGTAGAAGAATGATCTTCTACGGTTTTGATTTAAATATTTTTAAAAAGTAGTAACCATCAGAATTATAATATATACTGCCGCAGCTATAACAGCTGCCGGAGAAGTCAGAAAAAGATTCAGGCTTCTGAATTGCTGATGAATATTGGATTTGGGTAATTTGTTTTGCCGACAAAAAAGAATAAACGCTATGAGTCCGGCAAAAAATATTATGAATATCAATAAGTTGAAAATTATCATTAGCGCTGATTCGTTTTCGGCATAATTTAAAATAAATCCTGAAGCCGTTGACATAAGATTAATCGCAAAATGTACACATATTGAAGGAATCAGTGAATTATGTTTAACATCAAGATAACCCATGAAAATTCCAACGAGAAATGCAAGTATAAACTGAGCGACATTTCCGTGCATTATTCCAAAGAAAAAGGCGCTGATAAAGATACCGAACCGCTGACTTACTTTAGAAAATGTTTTCATAATAAATCCACGGTAAAGAAATTCTTCGGTTACAGGCGCTATAATACATGCATAGCAGGCGGAAATTATAAAAGCTTTTGGATCAGTATATTTTACAACATCAGAGTTTCCTATTAAATCGCTCTGAGTCATAATATTACCAAGAAAAGCTACTGTTATGCCGGCAATTCTTTGAATGAACAGTCCGGCTAAAATATACTGAACGATGAGAGATCCCGTTAGTTTTTGAGTTTTAAACAATGATTTTATTTCTATATCGGCAAATTTACAGCCAATGAAAAATGCGGTAAGATTAGTTGCCAGGTAGCATAAGAGAGTAATTCCGGACGTTATAGAAGATCTGTTCATGTATTCGGAAATTTTTGCTCCTTCTCCTGAGATAACATCTGACAAGCCGATTCCATTTATTCCCATAATCAACCCCATAACTGTAAAACTTAAAATATTTGCAAGTGTAACAGATATTACCAAATGAAAAAGAATTCCCCCTCCTGCAATATTGTAAAAATAACGTATCCTCTTTTTTTCTGCTTTACTGGGTAAGTGAGGAATTTTACAGCCTTCAATTGATATTTGCGGTACTATTTTTCCGTAATCATCATTGTAATCGGGATTTTCTGTAGGATTGTCAAATGCATTATGCGGGTTTATAGGTTTAGTGTATTTGGGTTCATAAATTAATTCATTATTTTCAGTATTGATTTCTGATTTGTTTTGAATATTTTCCATTTTATCCTCCATATAAAAACTATTTAATTATAATTATATATCAAATTTGACAGATAGTCAAATAATTATTGATGAAAAGTTGTGGACAAAGACTAAAAAATATGGTATAATGTTACCGATAAATAAAATACTTGGAAAGGATTATAGTAAGTATGCTTCATGAGAAATCCTGTGGTGCAATAGTCTATCGCAAGTCCCACGGAAACACAGAAATCCTGCTTATAAAGCATGTAAACAGCGGTCACTGGTCGTTTCCTAAAGGTCATGTAGAGGGTAATGAAACCGAACTGGAAACAGCTCAGAGGGAAATTAAAGAGGAAACGGGTATTGATGTTATTCTTGACCCGACTTTTCGGGAAACCGTTTCATATTCTCCGAAAAAGGATACCCATAAAATTGTCGTATATTTTCTGGCAAAGGCAAAAAATTTTGACTTTATTCCTCAGGAGGAGGAAATTGCTGAAATCAGATGGGTTGACATAGGGTACGCCGTTAATATTTTGACGTACGAAAACGACAGAGTAATCGTAAATAAGGCGAAAGCCGCTATAAAAGAAAGAGTGTAAATAATAAAAAAGTATTGCCATAAAAAGTATAACCCGGAATTTTGTCCCGGGTTATTTTTTTCTATAATACTACTTATCTTTCAATAATCTGACTTCTGTCAGGACCTACTCCTATCATAGCGATTCGGCAGCCGCAAAGCTCTTCCAGACGTTCAATATACTTACGGCAGTTTAAAGGCAGTTCTTCAAAAGTTCTGCATCCTGTAATGTCTTCTGTAAAGCCCTCAGCTTCCTCATAAATCGGCTCACAGCCTGCCAATTCTTCAAGAGTTGGAGGGAAATTATTAATAATACTTCCGTCAGGCATTTTATAACCTACACAGATCTTTAAAGTTCCCAGACCGCAAAGAGTATCAAGCTTGTTGATGGCAAGTCCGTCAAGACCGTTTACTCTTACGGAATGCTTAACAATAACGGCGTCAAACCAGCCGGTTCTTCTTGGTCTGCCTGTGGTTGTGCCAAATTCTCCGCCGACAGTTCTGATCTTATCACCGATTTCATCGTCCAGCTCTGTAGGGAAAGGTCCTTTACCTACTCTTGTAGTATAAGCCTTTGCCACACCGATAATATTTGAGATCATTCTCGGACCTACACCTGTGCCGACGCACACTCCGGCAGACAGCGGATGAGAGGAGGTAACATAAGGATATGTACCGAAATCAATATCCAACAATGTAGCCTGAGCGCCCTCAAACATTATAGTTTTACCGGCCTTGTCAGCATCAAATGTCAGTACAGAAACATCGTCAACGAAAGGTGCAAGGATCTTTCCGTATTCATTATATTCATTAATAACAGTTTCTATGTCAACAGCTTCTCCGCCGTAAACCTCTGTTATAATTTTATTTTTCAGCTTTCCTGTAGATCTTACCTTTTCAGCAAATACCTCAGGATGAACCAGATCATAAATTCTGATCCCGCAGCGTTCATATTTATCCATATATGTAGGACCGATACCTCTTTTAGTAGTACCGATATCTGAGTTACCCCTGAACTGTTCAGAAAGACCGTCAAGAATAATATGCCAAGGCATTACAACATGAGCTCTCGGATCTATTTTCAAATTATCGGTAGAAATTCCTCTTTCGTGGAGGGATTTAAGCTCACCGGTAAAGTCTTTAGGATCAAGAACTACTCCGGCTCCGATAAGGCAGAGCTTGTCCGGATAAAGGATTCCGGAAGGAATTAGGTGAAGTTTGTATGTTTCACCGTTGTTTACAACAGTATGACCGGCGTTGTTACCGCCCTGAGAACGAACTACAACATCAGCACGTGAAGCAAGAATGTCTATAATTTTTCCCTTGCCTTCATCGCCCCACTGAGTTCCGACAACAATATTAGCAGGCATTTCTTTTCCTCTTTTCAATAAGTTTAGGTACGCTTCAGAACAGATTCTTATACATACACTTATTATTATATCAGAAAAAAAACGGCATTTCAAGAGAAATCGCCGTTTTTTTCTAATATTGCATAAAATTGTAAAAATACATAATAAACAGTAAAAATTTATTGTAATTTGTAATAAATAAAAATTACCTCAAGATACTTGATAAATATGCCCAATTAGTGCTATAATAAAAATATATGTGAACATTTTATTAATTTTTAACTGCTAAGTCGTCTGCTGATGGTTCTGCAAACATAATATGCAGGTATACAAAGAAAAAACCACAGAACTGTAAACGGCAGACATATTTGACCCAGCACATTAAACGGCATGTCTGAATAATCCCACACATTCCATCGAAGTATAATGTTCACGATAACTCCTACCGTAAATTCTACGGAAGTTATTATAACTGAACCTATCAGGCATTTCTGCCACAGAGGCGTACCGGTAAGCCGTACATGCATTTCATAGAGTATAGTAAGAATCAAACCGCCGGTAAGGGTCATTGTCCAGTGTGTAAATCCTCTGGAGGCTATTTCAAGTAAACTGTATACAAAGCAGCCGGTTAAAAAAACCAGCATTCTGACTCCAATATTTTTCAAAGGGTCACCTCCTCTATGTTTTTATTATGTATTTTATAAAACATAATTATGCAATATAAATCAAAAAAGCCGTGTATACAATGCGGCAGAACGGAGAGAAATTTATGAGAAAAAGCGGTATTTTAATGCATATATCCAGTCTTCCTTCAAAGTACGGAATAGGAAAAATGGGTAAATCCGCCTATGACTTTGTGGACTTTCTTGTCAGTGCCGGAGTAAAGTGCTGGCAAATCCTGCCTCTTTCTCCTACAAGCTACGGTGATTCGCCGTATCAATCATTTTCAGTATATGCCGGAAATCCGTATTTTATTGACTTTGAAACGCTCAAACGTGAAGGACTTATAAAAAAATCCGATTATGAGGATATAAAATGGCAGGATAATGACCATCAGGTAAATTACAGTATAATCTACAATAATTGTTTTAAAGTTTTAAGACAAGCTTATAAAACATATAAAAGGGACATTTCCAAAAGGTACAAAACTTTTGTTGAAAAAAACAGCTCTTGGCTTGATGATTATGCATTGTTTATGGCTCTCAAATTCAAAAATAACGGTAAACCTTGGTATGAATGGGACAAAAAACTGGCAATGCGAGACAGTAATGCATTGAAAAAAGCTTCCGACGAGCTTGAAAAAGAAACAGAATTTTTTAAATTTATCCAGTATAAATTTTTCAGACAGTGGAGTAATTTGAAAAAATACGCCAATGACAAAGGCGTGGAAATCATTGGGGACATGCCTATATATGTTTCCTATGACAGCGTTGAAGCATGGGTGTCTCCGGAGCTTTTCCAGTTTGACAAACATAAAAAACCGAAAGATGTTGCCGGATGCCCTCCGGACGATTTTGCTGTAACAGGTCAGCTTTGGGGCAATCCTTTATATGACTGGGAATACCACAAAAAAACCGGTTATAAATGGTGGATCGACAGACTTAGATTCTCAGCGTCCATTTACGATATAGTAAGAATAGACCATTTCAGAGGATTTGAAAGCTACTACGCTGTTCCTTACGGTGATGAAACCGCAGAAAACGGCGAATGGCGGAAAGGTCCGGGAGCAGAGCTTTTCAAAGCTGCTGAAAAAGCACTGGGCAAACTTAACATCATTGCCGAGGATCTGGGTTTTATCACCGAAGACGTTTACAAAATGCTTGCCGATGTAGGATACCCGGGAATGAAGATTTTACAGTTTGCATTCGGTGAGGACAGTACAAACGAGCATCTCCCCCACAATTTCACATCCTCCAACTGTATTGCATATACAGGAACTCATGACAATGAAACTCTTAAAGGCTGGGTAAGTTCGCAGTCGTCAGATACACTTAAATACTGTATGGCATACCTCGGCGTAAAAAAGAAAAAGGATATTCCTAAAAATATTATAAAGCAGACGTGGGCAAGCGTTGCACAAACAGCAATTGCACAAATGCAGGATTTTCTTAATTCCGATGCGTCAGCAAGAATGAATACACCGTCAACTCTGGGAAATAACTGGCAGTTTAGAACCTCAGAGGACGATTTTACCGACAAGCTGGCAAAACGTATACTCAAGTTGAATAAAATGTATAACAGATAATAATTTTAAAGGAGGATCTTCAATGGAACAGTACAAAGAAAAACTCAGATCTGCTCTTCAAAGCTGCACCACTCCTCAGGAAATACACAATGCACTTGGCAATGCAGTAATGGAATATGCGTCGGAAAACTGGCAAAAATCTAAAAACGCACATCTTAACAGCAGGAGAGCCTGTTATTTTTCAATGGAATTTTTAGTAGGAAGAGCTGTTTTTAACAATCTTCTTTGTCTTGGCATTTATGACGAAACTGAAGCGGTACTCAATGAAATGGGCAAAAGTCTTTCAGAATTGGAAGAAATCGAGGACGCTGCTCTCGGTAACGGCGGCTTAGGACGCCTTGCCGCATGCTTTCTTGACAGTGCAGCATCACTTGACCTGCCCCTTGACGGCTACGGAATCAGATATAAATACGGTCTGTTCAAGCAGGGAATTGAAAACGGTTTCCAAACTGAAACTGCTGATAACTGGACTAAATACGGTGATCCGTGGTCTGTAAGACATGACGAGGAAACCGTTGAAGTAAAATTTAACGGTCAGACTGTAAAGGCAGTTCCTTATGATATGCCGATCTTCGGCTGTAAGACAAATCATATAAGTACTTTGAGACTTTGGCAGTCGGAGGCTATAAACGAATTTGACTTCAATCTGTTCAATCAGCAGAAGTATACTGAAGCAAGTCTAGAAAAAAATTCCGCAGAGGATATCTCAAGAGTACTCTATCCGAACGACGATACAAGAGAGGGCAAAAAACTCAGACTGAAACAGCAGTATTTCTTTTGCAGCGCTTCCTTGCAGGACATAACTAAAAAGCACTTTGACCGTTTCGGCAGTCTTGATAATATTTCAGACAGCATTACAATTCAGTTAAATGATACTCATCCGGTTATATCCATACCTGAATTTATCAGGATACTTGTAAACAGCGGTATGGACTTTGAAAAAGCCTTTGCTATTACTAAAAAGGTATTCAACTATACAAACCATACAGTTATGCCTGAAGCCCTAGAAAAATGGGAATGCGGACTTGTTGAAGAGCTTTTGCCGGAGGTTTATTCAATTATACTCCAGATAAATGAAAAGCTTATTGCCGAAATGTTCGCAAAAGAAAAAACTTCCGAAGAAATCGAAAAAATCAAGATCGTAAGAAATGGTCTTGTAAATATGGCTGATATGGCTGTTTACTGTTCTTCATATGTTAATGGAGTTGCAGAAATACATACTGAGATCCTTAAGGACACTGTTCTTGCAGATTGGTATAAGCTTTATCCGGAACGTTTCCAGAACAAGACAAACGGTATTACTCAGCGCCGCTGGCTTGCTTTGTGCAACAAGGAGCTTTCTGACCTTATTACAGAACTTCTGGGCTCTGACAAGTGGATCACAAATCTTGACGAACTGAAAAAGCTCTCCGGATATGCTGAGGACGAGGAAGTAATAAACCGCTTCATGAATATTAAAAAGAATAATAAAAAAGCTCTTGCAGACTATATTCAAAAAAATGAAGGTATTACGATCGATCCGCATTCAATATTCGACATTCAGATCAAAAGACTTCACGAATACAAACGTCAGTTGTTGAACGCTTTTTCAATCCTTTATATTTACTTCGGTATTAAGTCCGGAGAAATTATCAATATGAATCCTGTTACATTTATTTTTGGTGCAAAATCCGCTCCGGGCTACCGAAGAGCAAAGGGCATCATTAAATTTATTAATGAAATTGCAAAGCTTGTGGATAATGATGAAGAAGTAAGCAGATATGTAAAGGTCGTTTTTGTTTCCAATTATAACGTATCATACGCTGAAAAACTCATTCCGGCAGCAGACGTTTCAGAACAGATTTCAACAGCCGGTACAGAAGCTTCCGGTACTGGCAATATGAAGCTTATGCTTAATGGTGCGGTTACTCTTGGAACATATGACGGTGCAAATATTGAGATTGTTCAGGAAGCCGGAGAAGAAAACAATTACATTTTCGGTGCAAGAGTCGAAGAACTCAAGGAAATTATGCCTGAATATAACAGCCGTAAGATTCTTTCTGAAAATCCAAGGATCAGACAGGTCGTTCAGACTCTTATTGACGGTACTGTTTCCGACGGCGGTACGGGATATTTCAGAGAGCTTTACTTCTCCCTTACAGACGGAGCGTCATGGCATTCTCCGGATAATTATTATCTGCTGGGTGACTTGGAGAATTATATTGACGTCAAGCTGAAATGTATAGGCGATTTCGGTAATAAAAAGCTTATCGGTAAAAAGATGTGGCTTAATATGTGTAATGCAGGCAAATTCAGCTCTGACCGGACTATTAATGATTATGCTGAAAATATATGGCATATAGGCAAGGTTGAAATATAAGTAAAAATCAGGGAATGAGTTTTAAACTCATTCCCTGATATTATATCATATAAAACAATATAAACAAAAAAACGTCTGTAAAGACGCTTTTTTGTTGTGTGGTATAGAGAAAGAAAAAAACAATGAAGATACCGTATTTCAACAAGTATCTAAAATATTGTAAAAATCATAAGTTATTTTTTTTGCATTTTTTACAAATGCCTTCAAAAGCAAGGGAAGACGTATTTATACTGAATCCTGTTTTATCAGAAATTTTTTTTTCAATTACGCTAAGCTCCGGAATACATATATCACTGACTTCACCGCATTTGATACATACCAAATGCTGATGGTCTGTAAGTGTGCCGTCGAAACAATCGGAACCGTTAGGCACACTGATTTTTTTCAGCATATTATTTTCAGCAAGAAAATTAAGATTTCGGTAAACAGTTCCCAGACTTAGTTCAGGATTATCTTCCTTGAGAAAATTATAAACAAAATCAGCAGTAGGATGAACCTTATTGTTTAATACAGCATTCAGAATTAGCTCTCGTTGTTTTGAATAACGCATATTAAAATCTCCAAATAGCTTAAGTAAGTTAAGTACATACCAACCACTGTGAATATTATAACAAAAAAAAGATAAATTGTCAATAGTTTTTGAAAAAAATTACAAGAAAATTCTGTAAAATTATACTTTGCACCAAATATGATTTTAATTTTTTACTTGACAAGGATAAATATTAATTGTATAATTTAGACATATGAATGTTTCTATTACAGTGAGGAAATATATAAATGTGACATGAGCACAGCATTTCAGTCTAAAAACAATTAAATAATGAAACGGAGATTTAAATGATTCTTTCAATAGATATCGGAAATACAAATATTGTCATAGGATGCGGTGAAAACGGAAAAATTAATTTTGTTGAAAGGTTATCTACATTCAACAACCGAACAGCACTTGAATTTGCAATTTTGTTTAAAAATATTCTTGAAATATATAATGTAAATGAAAATGACATTGAAGGGGCAATAATTGCTTCGGTCGTACCGTCCGTCACAGGCAATGTAAAATCTGCCGCTGAAAAAATTATAGGAAAAAAGGTTATGGTCGTAGGACCGGGAATAAAAACCGGGTTAAGCATTGTAATTGACAATCCTGCGCAGCTGGGTGCAGATCTGGTGGTAGGCGCAGTTGCCGGCATACACTATTACGGCTCACCACTTATCATTTTTGATTTGGGTACTGCCACGACCGTATCGGTAATTGATAAAAACAGCAATTATATAGGCGGAATAATAATGCCGGGAGTTAATACCGCTCACGAAGCGCTGACAAAAAATACTTCTCTTCTTCAGAATGTAGCAATTGAAGCTCCGAAAAAAATTATAGGTAAAAATACTGCTGACTGTATGAAAAGCGGCGCCGTTTATGGTACTGCCGCTTCCATAGACGGAGTGATCTGCCGTATTGAAAAAGAACTGGGGTATAAGCCTAAGGTAATAGCAACAGGCGGTTTAGCTGAAAGTATAGTACCTTACTGTACCAATAAAATTATTACTGATGATGAACTCCTGCTGAACGGTTTAATGCTTATTTATCAGAAAAATATTTAAATAAAAAGGACTGAAAATTCAGTCCTTTTTTATTTTTGTAATATCAATTTTTTCCGGAACATGAAGAACAAGAACATCATTTTCCTCAATATCCGTAGGTCCTCTGGGAATTACGACCTCCTGACCTCTTTTAATAAGGATAACAAGATTGCTGGATACTTTTGCAAAGTCTGATATTTTCTGACCTATCCACTTATTTCCCGAAGAAATTTTATATTCTGTAAACTGTATATCTCCGGTACCGTGATATTCCGGAGCGCTTACTACAACAATATCTCCGTCCTTGATTTTAGTTTTTCCGTTTGGAATAATACTTTGATCTCCACGAATTATAAGTACAAAGAGCAGATCCCACGGAATGGAAAGTTCCCTGATCCTTTTGTCTTTCCATGGATGTTCTCCCTGAACGGTAAGTTTTATAAATTGAACGTCAAGCTCCTCCACATAGTCGTTAAAGGTTTTGAGTACGTTTGAATTATTGTCGACCATGCCGAATACCTTTGCCATAAATGGAATAAGAGTACCCTGGAGCGATATGGAAATAAGTACTATACAGAATACTATATGAAAAATATCATTTTTTAAATTTTCTGCTGTAACAGTAGCCATAATGGCAAAAACAATTGAAGCAGCACCTCTTAACCCCGACCATGATACAAGCAGCGATTGCCTTAAACTGCATTTCATAGGAGTCAGTATTCCGAATGTGACAATCGGTCTTGCTATCAGCATAAGGAAAAGTGAAATTGCCAGCGCTGTCGGAAATACTTTAGGTAATGCAGATGGAAAGGAAAGTAGTCCCAAAAGGAAGAAAATAAGCATTTGCATAAGTCCTGTCAGACCGTCAAAGAAATGCACCATGGACTTTTTATTTTTTATATCGGAGTTACCGAGAATAATACCGACTATATATGTACTTAGGTAACCGTTTCCTCCTATTGCTGACGGAAGCGCATAAGCGAGGACGGCAACCGCAAGGACAAATGCCGCATCAAAGCCTTCAGTAGAGAATTTAAAATGCTGCAGCACTAATTTTGCCCCGATTGCAATAACAAAACCTAAGATCAAACCATACGCAAATTGAGCAAAAATCAGATATACAATAGCTCCGCCGCTGATCTTACCTCCCATGATCGAAAGTATAATTGCAGTCAGCATATACGAACATGGGTCATTACTTCCGCTTTCCATTTCAAGCAAGGAAGCTGTATTTTCCTTAAGACCAAGCTTTTTTGAACGTAGTATGGAAAACACTGACGCAGCGTCTGTAGAGCTTATTACCGATCCGGTCAGCATACTTTCCCATAGCGGAAATTTAAGAATAAAGTGACAGAATAATCCTGTCAGTCCTGCGGTAGCGGCAACGCCTACAGTTGACATGACTATTGATTTTGCCGCTACAGGCTTAGCTTCGCTCCATCTGGTACCGAATCCTCCGTAAAACATAATGAAAATCAATGCAATAGTACAGATTTGTTCTGCAAAGTCATAATTTTCAAATGGAATTTTCAGAATACCGTCTGAACCGAACAGCATACCCAGTCCGATAAAGGCGATAAGTACGGGTACTCCGATTTTATTTGAAATTCTGTTGATAAGTACGCAGATTATTATTACAGCCGCTGCTGCCAGCAAAGCAATTGACATTTATACCTCCTCTGTTGTACGTTTATTGGATTTTGAATGGTTCCGGAAAGGAGTAAAGATAATGTAAAATTACCGCTATATATTTTTTCATATTTAAAAAATAATAGTAATTATACAGAGAGCCAGTATTAATGCACATATAACAAAATTAAAAATGCCGGCACCTTTGCGTTTCATTTGCAGAGCTTCAACGCCGTTCCAGCCTGAAACCACGCAAAGAATAATTGTAGATATGATCATTCCTATAGTTTTTGGAATGATTTCGATCCATCCAAGAATAACTATTACTATTACCAGTATGCAAAGTATAGCGCGGACTATAGCCAGTTTTTTTCTTTTGTCTTCATTCATTATGATTACCTCCGTTTTTTCTTGTTACCTTGTGTTTTGAGCCGTCTTTTTCGACTATATATGTATTATCAAGCTGAGAAGTCAGACTTCTGACAAAACTGTCACGGTATTCCTGTCTCAGCTTTGCTTGTTCTTTTTTTTCTTCCGGAGTCAGTTCTTCTCTACGGGACTTTCGGGCAAGAAAGTTTATTCTGTCAATTTTGTACTGTTCCATATTTTCTCCAATCACCAGTTTTCATGATTTGAATATACATATATAATAACATATTTTTAATTTTAATTCAATATGTGCTTGCATTTTTTTGTAAATATGTTATTATATTTATAAAAGAAAAAAGCAGGGGAGAGAAAAATGAATAAGACAGCTATAATTACAGGCGCTTCAAGGGGAATAGGTAAAGCGTCGGCATATAAGCTTGCGGAGGACGGTTTTATACCTGTTATAAATTACCGCACACATAAGGCCGAAGCAGAAAAAATTGCCGCAGAAACCGGAGGCTTTGCAATTTGTGCAGACGTATCAGACAGAATTGCAGTTGACAATATGATCAGAGAGACTATGAAAAAAACAGGGAGAATTGACGTACTGATAAATAATGCCGGTATATCGGTATCGGGACTTTTTATGTATATTACTCCTGAACAGGAAGAACTTATATGGAAAGTAAACGTTCAGGGTACGTATAACTGTACCAGAAGTGCGCTGCCGTTTATGATAAATGCCAAAAGCGGGAAAATAATAAATATTTCCTCCATGTGGGGACAAACAGGCGCTTCCTGTGAGGTTCATTATTCTGCGTCAAAAGCGGCAATAATTGGATTTACTAAAGCTCTTGCCAAGGAATTAGGACCTTCAGGTATTAATGTAAACTGTATTGCTCCCGGCGTTATTCTGACGGATATGAACAATTCTTACAGTGAAGAAACAATGGAAAGTTTAAAGAATGAAGCTCCATTGGAACGACTTGGCAAACCCGAAGATATAGCCGAATCAATATCTTTTCTTGCATCAGAAAAAAGTTCATTTATTACCGGTCAGATTCTCGGTGTAAACGGTGGATTTATTATCTGATTTAAAAAATATAAATATTAATAATTTGTAAAAAACCACAAAAATAAATATTATTTTTGTGTAAAATTTATTCCCGTTGTAGAAGTACGGAAATAAAATTGCTGAAAGTGAAATTTCCTATTGAACTTTAAATTTTATTGTGATATATTATGTTATGGAACAAAAATAAATTTCAATTCAGAAAGAATGAGGGGCTAAATGAAAGAGAAATTTTTAAAAGTCAAATCAGCTTTCGGAAAATTAAATGCTAAGAGAGACGAGAATTCCGAAAAGTATAAAATGACAAATTTATTACTAACCGTATTATTTCCGATATTCATAGTTTGTATGGCAGAAATAAATCAGGGAAAATACCCGTCCAAATTTATTTTATTTGCCGCTTCAAGACCGTCAGTTATTTTATTTAACGTATTAATTGCGTCATTGATATTCTATGGATTTCTTCTTCTTTTTAGAAAGGGTTGGATAGCAGTACTCACGCAATCGTTTATTTATATGGCGCTGAGTATTACGGAATTGTTTAAATACAATACCAACGGCAACCATTTGATAATGACAGATATGAAGCTTATAAAAAGCGTAAAAAGTTTAACATCTTTTGCGTACATAAAAATCACTCCTATGCTTGTTGCATACGTACTGATTGTCTTGGCTTATTTTCTGGCAGTTTTCTGGTTCAATCCAAAAATGAAAATGAAAATTTCCAGAAGAATTGCTCCGGCTATTGCCTGTATAGGAGCGTGCGTTTCGGTTATTACTATTCCCGCAGTTTCAAAACCGGTATATTCGTTGTTTGATCTTGATACAACTTCTGCCGATAATACATTTAAGCTGAATGAAAAATTTGATAATAACAGTTTTCTGGCATTTTTCTGCCAGACAGCTTCTGAAAATCTGGCAAATCAACTGAAAGAACCGGAAAATTACAATGACGATACTGTAACGGCAATGATGAATGTTGATATTGATAATGACAGTACATCATTTTCAAAAGAAAAACCAAATGTTATTATGATCATGTCTGAAGCTTTTGCTGATTTCAGACGCTTTGAAGATCAGCTTGATCTAAATATCGGCGATACATACGCCGGATTTGACGCTGTTGCAGAAGAAGGCTATACAGGTACTGCAATTGTTCCGACCTATGCAAGCTGGACAGTCAGAACAGAATTTGAACTTAATTTCGGTCTGCCGGTTAGATCACTGAACGATCCTAACATGCCGCAGAGACTGCTTCTTGACAGAGCACAGCCTACCATTGCGTCTTATTATAAGGACTGGGGCTATTCAACCGCCTATGTACACCCGTTTATGAGTTCCTTCTACAGCAGAGAAAGAGTCTATGCAAATTTCGGCTTTGATCAGTTGATTTTTGATGAGGACTTTACAGTACCGATCGAATATTACGGTACATATATTGAAGACAAAACAGTTTTTAACCAAGTGGAAAAGCTTATTAAAGAAACCGATGAACCACTTTTCCTGCACACAACAACTATGCAGAATCATCAGCCTTATGATCAGGGCGAAAATCCTGAAGATGAAATGGGAAATTACTTCCAATGGATAGAACATACAGGTACTGATTTTGAAGCATTTATCAATAATCTCAAAGAAATTGACGAACCTACCGTTGTATTTATGATAGGTGATCATTATCCTTCTCTCAAAGGTGAAAACAGTGTTTATGATCAGCTTGGCATGAACGGTGACAATTGCGGAGTTCTTTACGAGCAGCCATTTATCGTATGGAGCAATTATGATCTTGATTACAGCGGTATGCCGCAAGAAAAATTTTCAACATTCTATGCACCGTATGTTTTAATGGATCTTATTGACGCTCCAAGAGACAGTTTTATTCAGGCTATGATGGATAAAATGGAAACTACACCTGTTTATTCAACAAATTATGATGCATCTGTGGGCAGAGATGAGGATTTGGATATTCTCACTTATGACAGAATTTTAGGCGATATTGTTTCATCAAATGCGATTCCCGAGGAACTTAGAAAAACCGCTGATGAAGTAGAATAATAAAACAAAACGGACGTCTGTAAAAAGACGTCCGAATTTATAATTGAAAGGAATCTAATATGAAAGAAATTAAAATTGGAATGAAATCAGAAGCAGAAACAATTGTTACAAAAGAAAATTTTGCTGTTACTGTTGGCAGTGGTTCTCTGGAAGTCTTTGCAACTCCGATGATGACTGCACTTATGGAAAAAGCAGCGGCAGCTACCGTATCAGAATGTATGGAAAATGACGAAACAACAGTTGGCACTATGCTGAATATTACTCACAGTTCCGCTACTCCGGAGGGAATGAAAGTAAAAGCATATGCTGAAGTTACCGAAGTAAACGGACGTGAAATAACCTTCCGTGTTTGGGCAGAAGATGAAGCAGGTTTAATTGGTGAAGGTACTCACAAGCGTTTTGTGGTTTTTGCAGAAAAATTCATGAAGAAAACAAAATCAAAAAATAATTAATTTTTTAATATAATAAAATTTTTTTAAAATTTTGAATGATTTTATGATTAATGTCAATAATACTTATGCGGTTAAAAATTCACCGCTTAAATATTACGGATTCAAAATGCGTTTATGCTTTTTCCATTCCTCCGCACGGGAAGCTAAAGCAGCTTTTTGAATGTCGTGCGGAGAATGGAGATTAATCATGAGCAATCAGAACAACCAAAACAACCAGAATCAGAACAATCAGCAGAACAACAACCAGCAGAATAATCAGAAAAATCAGCAGAACAATCAGCAGAATAACAACCATCAGAACAACAATCGCTAATTAAAAAAGCGGTACTTAATTGTACCGCTTTTTTATTATAATAATGTATATCTTGGCTGACCGTCAAACAGTCCGACAAACAGTGATTTTGGTCTTGCCCACATTTCACCTGTAGAAAGTGACTTATAAATTACAAGTTCCTCCAGAGTTTCACTGTGCTTTACAATTGAAACAAGTTCATATTCTCCGCCTTTATAATGACGGTATTTTCCGCCGATCACAATTTCTGTTTCAGTCGGCTTTTCTTCATGTATCGGTTCCGGTTCTTCGTTTACAATAGCGTCTTCAACAATTATCATTGATGAAAACGGCGGCATTTTAATATACGCATTACCGTTTTCAACATTTACTCTGTTTCCACTGAGAACATCAACAAGCGCCGGTCTGTCAGTACTAAAACTCAAGTCAAAATCTCTGTCCTCAAGATTGAGCGCTACATAAACCTGCTGACCGTTCAATTCTTTAAGGAAAAGCATCTGCTGATTTCTTATTATAATCGTATGATATTTACCTGTTCTCAATGCAGGATAAGCTTTATAGATTCTTCCAAGCTTTACAATATGTGAATAAAGCTTTGTGTTTTCAGAAGTCATATCACCAAGATTCAGGCATGGTCTTAGATTATCGTCTGAATTATTTTCCTTAATACCCTTTACTCCATATTCCCCGCCGTAATAGATCGACGGTATACCCGGCATAGCGTAAAGCATTGTATATACATTGTAAATATGCTCAGGATTTGTAAGAGTGCTTGCTATACGGTTTACGTCATGATTATCAACGAAATTGTAAAGATTTATTCCGGGATAAATAGCATTGCTTCCCGACTGACGGTTTATAGAATAATCTATTTCAAAATAGTTCTTTGTATTATGCGAGGAATAAATTCCTTTATAACACTCATAGTTTGTTACACTGTCAAGCATTTCCGGATTTGCCCAGCGTTTATAGTCGCCGAAAATAATTTCACCCATGAGCCAGAATTCCGGATTTTTTCCTTTACAGTGTGAACGGATTCTCTTGAAAAAATCAAATTCAATACAGTCCGCAGCATCAAATCTGATACCGTCTATCTCAAATTCATTCATCCAAAAATCGACAACATCAATAAGGTAATCGCAAACCTCCGGATTTCTAAGATTCAGCTTAACCAGATTATAATGACCGTTCCAGCCTTCATACCAGAAATTATCTCCACACGGACTCTGTCCGCCGAAGTTCAGATTATGAAACCATCCGCAGTAAGGAGAATTCTGACCGTTTTGCTGAATATCCTTAAACTTTTCAAAGCCTCTTCCAACGTGATTAAAAACGCCGTCCAGTATAATTTTAATACCGTTCTCATGAAGCTGACGGCAAATGTCTTTAAATGAAGCGTTGTCGCCCAGACGTCTGTCAACAGTTTTGTAGTCAATGGTATCATAGCCGTGTTCAACGGATTCAAATACAGGACCAAGATAAACAGCGTCAACATTCATTTCCTTAAGATGAGGAATCCAGTCAACAAGCTTGTTCAGACGGTACTGAACTTCTCCTCCCTCATTATATTTAGGAGCTCCGCAAAACCCCAAAGGGTAAATGTGATAAACTATCGCATTATCATACCAAAAATTACTCATTGTTATTCACCTTTCTATTTTGATTCTAAAAAGTATGTAGCTTCCATATCCGCAACGCTTAATGCGAATGCAAGAGGAAACATTTCAAATGCTTTTCCGATACTATTTCTGTCTTCAATGCCGGAAAAACCCATATGATATCTTATAGCAAAGGCTTCTTCACGGGTAAGCCGCATAAAGCCTGATACTATATAAACTGATTTCTCACCATGCCCATATGGCAGCTGGTCATTAATTGTATAATAAGGAACCTTTTCCCATACTCCCTGCTCATTTTTAGCATTGCGGTAATCCACCGAATAAAAATTCATTTTGCATACGTCATGAAGCAAGGATACAAGTGCAATGCTTTCATCAGTATAATTCATTCCGTAAACGTCTTTGGTACGCTGTCTTGAAAGATAATCCTTAAGACAGTTATACACGTTAATACTGTGCTGAACCAGTCCTCCGGCATATGAACCATGAAAACGTGTGCTGCATGGAGCAGTAAAAAAATCGCTCTGTTCGGAAATAAGATAATTTAACAGTTTGTCCGAACCGGGGCGTGTTATATTTTCCTTATAAATCTCAATAAATTCATTTTTATTTTTTTCAAGCATCTGATAACTCCTGATATTTTAGTTATTATATTTTAACATGTTTCTGATTTAATTTCAACCTTTTTTAGTTAAAAATAATCAAAAATAATTTGTAAATAATGTATAATTAGTAATTTAATATATTTATTTTTGTTGAAATAATTCATAAAATATGAAAAATTAACAGATTTCTTTTTTAAAATCCCAAAAAAACTATTGACTAAAATTCATTTTTAGTTTATGATATAAATGTATAATTTTACAGAAAATTTAATCAATGCAAGGAGAAGTATGGAATGAAATATTATATTGGTATCGACCTGGGCGGAACAAATATTGTTGCAGGAGTGGTTGACGAAAATTACAACATTATTTCAAAAGCCAGTACAAAAACAAATCTACCCAGACCTGAAAAGGAAATTGCAGACGATATGGCAAAGGTTTCCGTACAAGCAGTCAAGGAAGCCGGAATTTCGATGGAGCAAATTGAATGGGTAGGTATTGGAACTCCCGGCATTGCAAACAGCGAAAAGGGTATTATTGAATATTCATGTAACTTAGGTTTTAATAACACTCCTATGGTTGAATATATAAAAAAATCTATTGACAAGCCGGTGTTTATTGAAAATGACGCCAATGCGGCGGCTTACGGCGAATATGTTGCCGGTGCGGCAAAAGGCGCTAAAAACGCAGTGTGCATTACTCTCGGCACAGGCGTTGGCGGCGGTATTATTATTGACGGTAAAATTTACTCCGGTTCAAATTTTGCAGGCGCTGAAATCGGTCATACTGTAATTGAAGTGGACGGTCCTCAGTGTGCGTGCGGAAGAAAAGGCTGCTTTGAAGTATTCTCATCTGCTACAGGTCTTATCAGAATGACAAAGGAAGCTATGGAAGCCGATAAAGACAGCGTTATGCACAAAATCACTGCCGAACGCAAAGGTAAGGTCACTGCAAGAACTTCGTTTGACGCTATGAGAATGGGTGACAAAACTGCAAAAGCAGTTGTTGACAAATATATTAAGTATCTGGCTGCCGGAATCACAAATACGATAAATATTTTCCAGCCTGATATTCTCTGCATAGGCGGCGGCGTATGCAATGAGGGAGATCCGCTTCTTCTTCCTGTTAAGGAGCTTGTAAAACAAGAGGTCTATACAAAGAATTCTCCTAAAAATACTGAAATTGTTATTGCCAAGCTTGGAAATGACGCCGGTATAATCGGTGCAGCATTCCTTGGAAACGCTAAATAATAGATATATAATGATAACAGCCTGAGAAATATTTTTCTCAGGCTGTTGTTTTTGCCGTTTTATCAGGCAGTTTTTAGTTTAAAGAATAAATCCTTCTGCTCTTAACCTGTCAATTACGTCACCAAGTACTGCGGCATTTGTACTTGAGACAGAATGAAGAAGGTAAATACCTCCTCCGTGTGCCGATGAAACTATACGTTCAAGCGCCTGCCCCGGATCGGGCTGATCATCTGTTTTCCAGTCAACGTAAGCAAAGCTCCACATTAAAGTTTTATAACCCATTTCACTGCATACTGACAGTGATTCTTCAGAAAATTCGCCGCATGGAGGCCGCAGATACTGCATTTCATATCCATACTTATCCGCTACAAATTCATGAAGACTCATGACTTCTTCCTTTAATTCTCCGGCATTCAGTTCAGGCATTGAAGCGTGAGTCATACCGTGATTTCCCAGAACATGTCCTTCGTCTATCATTCTTTTTACCAGTGTTTCTTCCTTTTTGGCGTAGTCTCCTGTCAGAAAGAATATTGCTTTAACGTTTTTTTCTTTTAATACGTCCAGAATCGGAGCCGTATATCCGTTTTCATATCCTTGGTCAAAGGTGAGAATTATTCTTTTTTTATCGTTTGTCAGTGCATAAGCGTCATATTGATTGTATTGAGAGTTAAAGTCTGCCGCCCCGACAGGACAGTTTTGACTGTCGGTAGCCGTTCCCTGACCATAGCCGTGTTTTTCACTGCTTAAAGCTTTAACATGCTGTATGGGTATCAGGGTTAATATCAGGGCAGCAGTGATCACAGTTTTTTTTACATTCATTCTGCCACCTCATACCGCTTTTTCAAGCGGTAATAGTATTATTACCGGTTAATTTGTTTTATATGAAAGGTATTTTTTTGAAGTTATTTTTTTGTATTTTGTTTTATCATTAATTTAATCATAGCTGTCAGCAGTTCTTTTTGCTGTTCGGTCAATTTATAATAATCGCTTAAAAGCTGTTTTTCTTCACTGTTTTCATAAGGAATATAATCAAGGAGATAATCTACTGACACTCCGAATATTTTTGCAATGCTTTTTAATGTTGTGCAATCGGGTTCATGCTTATTTTTTATATATCCGTTAAGTGTTGTAGGAGCTATTTTAAGTTTTACAGCAAGCTCACGCTGAGACATATTATTTTTGTCAAGCAAATTTATAATAACATTTCCGATGTTCATTTTATTCACCTCATACACATTATAGAATATGAAATAATTAAAAAAAGATAAATACTAGAAATTAGAACATCATATTGACAAATTCGACTAATTAGTATATAATTTGTATATATTCTAATAGTGATGTGGTGCTTTAATGAAAAGAATGGACTTGATATTTAATATTTTTTTTTCAAAATTATTTTTGCTTTTTAAGCTTACAGGAAAGGGAATTTGCAGATTATTTTCACAAAACTATAAGGAGTGCGGGGAATCAGATTTGTTATATATTATAGTATGTGTATTATTATGCTTTGCCTTATTCTTTATTATGGGGTATATTTTAAAAAAAATCTGGAATAAGTTTTTTTATTAAAACATATTTTTATTTTTCCAGATTTCTCACATAGTGAAAAAGATACTGCTGGGCAATTCCCTCAATTTTCTTAGTGCAGTCTGGTAGACCGTCAGGGTAGTATTTTTCCATAACCCGTTTTATCCATACGTCAACAGGAAAAGCGTCACATCGGTGCATACCGAACAGCAGTACGCATTCTGCAACCTTCGGGCCTACTCCTTTAATAGTCATAAGCGCTTTTCTTGCATCATCAATGGGCATTTCTTTGATTTCTCTTAGATTTATTTCACCTGACGCTGTTTTACATGCGGCGTCAACCAGATATTTTGCACGGAATCCGGAGCGCAGATATCCTAGGCTTTCCACTGTTTCCTGTGCCATTTCCGAGGCAGTGGGGAAATGTCCGTAATGCTCGCAAAGTCTGGAAATTATTGTTTTTATCCGTGGAATATTATTATTTTGTGAAATAATAAATGAACAAAGACATTCCCAACTGTCCTGTTTAAGAAGTCTTATTCCGCCTGCAAATTCACAGGCCTTTTTTAAAGTTTCATCTGATGATAGTCTGGTTTTGATTTCGCAGTAGTCTTTTTCAAAATCAAAATAATCAATCCAGATATTTTCAAAATCTTCTTTTGTGGTATTATGAAAAATAAATTTTTCACCGTCATGGGAAATTGTTAAAGGCTTATCCAGAAAAAAGCCTGTATATGTACATTTATAGTCAGATTCTAATTTTTCCCATCGGAAGGCCTGACCGCAATCAAGAGTTTCGTCAAGATCAAAGTCCGGCTGTATCAGTTCTATGTTATTTCCGTTTTCTTTATAATTCGTCATTATTTTCACCTCAGAAATTATTATACATTATGATAATGAAAAAATCAACAGTTGACATTTTTTATATAAAACTATATAATTTAAATATATAATAATGAAACGGAGGCTGTTATGAAAAAATTGATTTGTACTGCTTTACTGTGCTTAATTACAGTCGCATTTGTCGGTTGTAATGAAATAAAAGAGACAAATGCATCAGTTTCAGAATCTGCTGCTGAAAAACAGAATGACAATTCTTCGGATGAATCATCTGAGGAAGAACTCAGACCCCGTGACAGAGAGATCAATACGGATACAGATTTTGTTTTTGATGATGCCGGTGTTTTAAGTGCAGATGAACTGGAAAATTTAAATACATATACGGCATGGCTTGCAAAAACATTTAAAATTAATGCGGCGGTAGTTATAACTGATAATATCGGAGATAAAGAACCTGATAAATATGCAGAAGAATACTATAATGATCTATACAGCGGCGACGGTATTCTGTTTTTACTGAATAATGATACAAATACGGACTATATTTACCGTAAAGGTTTTCCGTCAAAGTTTATTGCCGATGATGATATAGAAATGCTTTTTGCAGAAATTTCCCCGTTGCTTGTAAAGGGCGATTATATGTCCGCAGCTAAGCGTGTTCTGGAAACTGCTGAGCTAAAGCTTCCGGAATATATTACCGATAAAAGCGGTACGCTTTCAAAGGAAGAAATATCTGAGCTAAATGGTAAATTAAAAGACGCTGCCGGAGAAAACAATCTGAATATATATTTGACAGACACTATCGGAGAACAGACTATGGAAGATTATGCAAAGGAAAAGTTCAATGAGTACTATGATAAGGACTCCGACAGCGCAATGCTTGTTATTGATATTTCCGATGGCAACAGCTTTATCTGTACGTCGGGAAATATGAAATATCTTTCTGACAGCCAGGAGGATATCCAAAAAGCAGTACGATCATGTATTAAAGAATCGGACGGCAAAAAAACACTTGACTGTATGTCTGCTGTGGATAAGCTTTTGACTTTCATACAGTAAATTTTGATATTTTTTTACTATTTTTCATTGCTTTTTTTTCCGTTATAGGTTATAATATTAATATTGATATTTTTTAAAAACATTTAGGAGGACGAAAAATGTTAGTATCAGCTAAAGAAATGCTCAATAAGGCAAGAGAAGGAAAATATGCAGTTGGTCAGTTCAACATCAATAACCTTGAATGGACTAAGGCTATTCTCCTTACAGCTCAGGAATGTAATTCACCTGTTATTTTAGGTGTTTCCGAGGGAGCCGGAAAATATATGTGCGGCTATAAAACGGTTGTTGGCATGGTAAATGGCATGCTTGAAGAACTGAACATTACAGTTCCGGTTGCTCTTCACCTTGATCACGGTTCATTTGAAGGCGCTAAGGCTTGTATTAATGCAGGTTTTTCTTCAATTATGTTTGACGGTTCTCACTATGCCATTGAAGAAAATATTGCTAAAACTACGGAGCTTGTAAACGCTTGTAATGTTCTTGGTCTTTCACTTGAAGCTGAAGTAGGTTCTATCGGCGGTGAGGAAGACGGCGTTATCGGTGCAGGCGAATGTGCTGACCCTGACGAATGCAAGGCTATTGCTGATCTGGGCGTTACTATGCTTGCAGCAGGTATCGGTAATATTCATGGTAAATATCCTGAAAATTGGGCAGGTCTTTCATTTGAAACTCTTGCTGCTGTTAAGGAAAAGGTTGGCGATATGCCTTTAGTACTTCACGGCGGTACAGGTATTCCTGAAGACATGATCAAGAAGGCTATTTCACTTGGCGTTGCTAAGATCAATGTTAATACAGAATGCCAGCTTTCATTCCAGGAAGCTACAAGAAAGTACATTGAAGAAGGTAAGGATCAGCAGGGTAAGGGATTTGATCCAAGAAAGCTTCTTGCACCTGGTTTTGAAGCAATTAAGGCAACAGTTAAAGAAAAGATGGAACTCTTCGGTTCTATTGGCAAGGCTTGATTCTAAATTTAATACTATATTTAATACCCGTCTTTTTAGACGGGCATTTTGTATATTATGATGTATAATCTTCAATTAGTGTGGCAAGTTTAATTTCATCTTCTGCAAAAATTCCGTCTGACAGTAATTTTTTATCATAGTCGGTCATAACATTTATACTGACTCCAAGCATTTTGAACGGCGTATCGCTGTTTCCTCTGAAAACTGCAAGCTCGCCGTTATATTCCTTTAAATAATATCCGATTGCGACGGGCTGCGTTTCGGTTATGGCACTTTCTGCCATTTGTTCCGCGCGTATTCTTTGATTATTAATACTATTAGAAATAGTAATTATAATAATAATGGCTGAAACTGTCATTCCTGCAAGCAAAACTGCCAAAGTTACCCGTCTGCTCATATAAAATTCCTCCATTTTTTGGTGTTTCACTTATTATTGACCGGAATTTTTAAAATATACCATCTATTTTTCAAAAAAACTCTTAACACTTTGCTTAAAATGTGCTATAATATAAAAGTATAAGCGTCTGTATTTATACATAGAGAAAAAATGATGCGCTTATATTATAAAATTTTAAGAGGTATTACAAAATGGCTGATAACAAAAATAATAGAAAAGGTTCGGGAAATTACAGGGAAAATACCGGACGCAGCAAGTCCGGAGAATCAGTAAATCGATCCGGAAAGAATGCCGGCAGAAGATCTCCTTATGCCGCTTATACCGGTAAAGACGGAACTTATAAAAAGCCGTCCGGAAAAACCGGAGGATCATCCCATGCAGGAAGAACCGACTCCAACAACGGACAGTTTAAAAAAGAAAGTACGGCTGCCGATAACGTCAGGAGAACTGCGTCTCAGAATGCAAGGCATACAGTTAGAAAAAAGCCTGAAAATCCTAAGGTAAAAATAGCAAAGAAAATTGCAGCAGTTCTGGGAACTACTTTGCTGTCTATTTTTCTGGTAGTCGTTATAACCGGAACTATTGTCGCTACTGCAATGACCGTATATGTGCTTGAATTTATGGATGAATCTACGGACGTTACCATTAAAGAATTGGAAAATAGTGCAAATACAATCGTTTATGCTCAGGACGGCGATAAGCTGGTTCAGCTTTATGCAGTAACCAGTGAAGTTCAGCGTATACCGGTAGATATTGAGCAAATTCCTCAGCATGTCAGAGACGCCTTTGTGTGCGTTGAGGACGAACGTTTTTACTCTCATGAAGGAGTTGATTATAAACGTACATTTGCGGCGTTTGCCAATATGTTTATGCATATCTACGATACCAAGCAGGGTGGGTCTACGATCACTCAGCAGCTTATTAAAAATCTGACAGGTGACGATGATCCCAGTCCGGAGCGAAAAATAAGAGAAATTTTCAGAGCCATGCAGTTTGAAAAGAAATATTCTAAGGACGAAATTCTTGAAAATTACCTTAACTATATTGGTTTCGGAGGTCCGACTAACGGTATTCAGCTGGCGTCAATAAAATATTTCGGCAAGGATGTTTCAGAGCTTTCTATTGCAGAAGCGGCATGTCTGGCGGCAATTCCAAAAAGTCCGGAAACTATTAATCCTTTTGCAGGGTATGAAGATGAAAATGGCAAATGGGTAAATACCGGTAAAGAGGCTAACAGAGAACGTCAGGAAAGCGTTCTTTATCACATGTATGGAAACGGCGCCATTTCCTATGATCAGTATCAGGAAGCTCTTAATGAAAAATTGATTTTTACTGATTCGGAGGAATATAAGCAAGCTCATCCGGAGTCCGACGCTGAAGAACTTATGGACGAACAGAAAGCCAGTTCATGGGTTGTTGATACTGCACTCAGAGAATATGCGGCGGTATTAATGGAGGAATATGGTATTGACGAAGAAGAAGCGTTTAAGAGAATCAATACCGGAGGATATCAGATATATACTACAGTTGATTTGGAAATGCAGAAATATGTTGAAGAAAAATACAGCGATCTTAATAATCTTATGGACGCAGAATCAAACAGTACTTGGGTAGATGAAGATGAAGACGGCGAATATGAGCAGCTGTATCCTGAATCTGCATTTATAGCAATGGATTATAACGGCAATATTTTAAGTATTGCAGGCGGCATAGGCGTTAAAGAAAAATTACTTATTTTTAACCGTGCAACCATGGCAAAAAGACAGCCAGGTTCATGTATAAAGCCTATAACTACTTATGGTCTGGCACTTTACAGTGACCATATTCATTGGGGAAGCATGTATAAGGACTCTCCTATAAAGCTTGAAGGTGAAAAATGGCCTGAAAACTATGACTATGTGTGGAGAGGATATAACATGTTTATTTTTGAAGCACTTAGAGAGTCCAGAAATACTGTTCCGGCACAGCTTTGTCAGGAGCTTACGCCTCAGGCAGTATTTAACTTCGCTACTCAGAATCTTAATGTGGACCTTGTAGATATTACAGAGGAGGGCGCTACTGATATTGCATATGCTCCTCTTACAGTCGGAGCATTGACATATGGTATTTCTCCACAGAACCTGGTAAACGCATATCTGCCTTATGGTAACGGCGGAACTTACTGTGACGCTCATATTGTGAGCAGGGTTGAAAGAGGAGATGGATCGGTAGTTTATGAAAACGACGGAAATCCTCATGAAGCAGTTGATCCTGAAACAGCTTATGTTATGAATCACCTTTTACAGGAGGTAGTTAAAAACGGTACAGGTACTGCCGCTCAGCTTTCCAATAAAACGGTAGCCGGAAAAACCGGTACTTCCGAAGACTGGAACGACCTTTGCTTTGTTGGTTTGACTGAGGATTTTGTAAGCGGAGTATGGATAGGATATGATGAGAAACAGGAATTGAATCATGGTCTTTCATCAGCTCAGGTATGGTATAATATCATCGGCGAATATGCAAACAGTATTGAATCCGATAATAGTTATCCGGCATGTGATTCAGTTGTTGAAGCGCCTATGTGTTCTTCGACGGGATTGATAGCAGGACCGTATTGCAGCAGCAGTATAACAGGTTACTGGAAATCCTCTAATGCGCCTACATGTGCTAATCATTCTTCCGCACCTAAAAAGGATGAAGAAACGCCTAAAGAAGATGAAAGCAGTGAAGATTCTGAAAGCTCGGAATCTTCTGAGAGCAGTCAGGATGAATCTTCATCTGTAGACTCTAGCAGTTCAGATTCTTCCGCTGACAATAGCAGTCAAGATGAACCGCCGTCTGAATAAAGAACAGGAGTTTAAGTTTGAAGGAAAAATTAAAAATAACTTGTCCGTGTCATTTCGGACTTGAAAGCGTATTAAAATTTGAAGTTACTAAAATCGGTGGTGAAAATATTACCGTTAAGGACGGTAGAGTTAGTTTTGATGGTGGATTTGATTTACTGGCAAGAGCAAATATCAGTCTGTCTACTGCCGAGCGAGTTTTGATTGAACTGGCTGAATTTCATGCTGAAACCTTTGAAGAGCTTTTTCAGGGAGTGAAAAAAATCCCGCTAGAAAATTTTATAGGAATTAAGGATGCATTTCCGGTAAAGGGACATTCACTTAATTCGGAGCTTCACAGCGTTCCGGACTGCCAATCCATAATAAAAAAGGCCGCTGTTGAACGGCTTAAAGAAAAGTACCATACAGGATGGTTTGAAGAAACAGGTGCGGTACACCAGATTCAGTTCAGCATACTGAAAAACAACGTAAATATTTATCTTGATACTTCCGGTGCAGGACTTCATAAAAGGGGATACAGAAAAAATTCCAACGCAGCCCCAATCAAGGAAACCCTTGCGGCAGGAATAATCGATCTTGCAAGAGTGAGAAGTAATAGTACAGTTTGTGATCCATTCTGCGGAAGCGGAACATTCCTCATCGAATCCGCATTAAAAGCACTTAATATTCCTCCATGTATTAACAGGAAGTTTGCTGCTGAAAAATGGGACTGTATTGATGCATCAGTATGGAGGAGTGAAAGACAGCGTGCTATAAGCCTTGTAAATAAAAGTGCTGAATTTAAAGCGTTCGGGTTTGATATTGACGAAGAGTCTGTCAGGCTGTCAATTGATAATAGTGCAAAAGCAGGCGTTAAATCAAGAATAAGAATTGAACAAGCTGATATTTGTGACTTTCAGCCTATGAATGCAATTACAGTCTGCAATCCGCCGTACGGCGAGAGAATGCTGGAAATAAGGGAAGCGGAACAGCTTTATAAAATAATGGGCGAAGTATTTAAGCCTGACAGCGAAAATCCATGCTACGTTATTTCTCCTCATGAGGACTTTGAAAGGTTCTTTGGCAAAAAAGCTGATAAAAAACGTAAACTTTATAACGGTATGATTAAATGTAATCTTTATATGTATTTTAAATAAAAAATCGGGTTCATCTGAACCCGATTTTATTTTACTTTAATATCATTCGTTTGAGAGCAATCGCATCAAATACATTAAGCTTGCTGTCATCGTTTACATCAGCATTTAAAAGTGCCTGATCTTTAAGTACAGTTTCTTTGATAAGATGTTTATTTAGCAGTACTAAATCTGCTGTCTCAATAGTTCTGTTAAGATTTGTATCACCTTTGATCTTTGAAACTTCCGGCTTTTCAGTTTCGGAAGGAGTTGTACCGTCCGGTTCTATGCCGTAAATCAGAACGCCGTTTTCATAAACCGTTATTTTATCGGTGATTGCAGTTTCATTTTCTTTCAGACTAAGTAAGTCAGAGTTTGAGTAGTCGTTAGTTGCGTCCCAGCCTGTCTGATAATTTGGGAATACAAGTGCCAGCATAGTTTCGCACTGATTTCTGCCTTCGGAAATCGGCATTACTGCTCTGCCGTCCGGATACGTTACTTCGATATAATAGATGTTATCCTGATAGTGTGTAATAGGGGAGATTTTTGCGGCATATTCTTCACCGTACATTGTTGCCTGATCACGGTCAACACGCACTACAATATCTTCAGGCTTAAATCCTGCATTGATTATTTCTGTTGCGTCCAGATAGTATCTGTAGGACATATTGTCAACGATTCTTGCCGGCCATGCAGTATGGTTTGTGAATTTCAGACTCAAATCAGAACCGGTTGCAGAATGTTTTAGCTTAGCTTCTACGTAAAATTCAGCCTCACGCTGTTCCGGTTCGGGGAAGTTCGGATCGGTAGTACCGCCGTATTCACTTACCATTTTTGCCATAAGTCCGGTAAATCCTGCATTATAATCGCATGCAACTTCATTATTTATATGATTCTGACGGTCGTCCTCATAAACACCTTCAGATGTAGGTCCGCCTACAAGTGCGCCGTATAGTATATGACGGTTATCAACAGGAGTATCAAGTGCATTTTTCCATGATGAATGAGCTGTTCTGTGGTGTACATTAAGAGGAGAATTTTCTCCGTAGCCTACCACGTAGCTTCGATTATCAGGATTTGCTCCAAGACAGTAATTAGCTTGTTCTTCATAAAATTCTTTATACGCTGAAGTATCTCCCAGCGGAAGAGTATCGCATGCAACTGCGGCAGTAAATGCAGCGGCAGTAGCATGTCTTAGACAGCCCCAGTCAAAAAGCCAACGTAATCCGCCGTCTAGTTCTTTAACGTTGTATGTCCAGTAATCAAGATGCTTTTTTACCTGATTTATATAAGTTGGATCATTTGTATTCTGAGCGTATAGTATCATACCGCCCTGCTGTACATCGTCCCAGCATTGTCCCCAGCTGTATTTCAATTCGTTTGTACCCAATTCTGTACTGAGATTAGGTATATAGCTTGTTGCCTTGTCAAGATAGGTTTTATCTCCGGTAGCCTTGTAAAGCCAGTTTGCAGCCCAGAAGAGTTCATCATAGAAGTGAGATGAACGGTAAAAGTTCTTTGCGTCACTTGCCATATATTCATCATCGCTTTTTTCAGCGTCGGCAATGGCGAATATATTCTTGGCGTGTTCTAGATAATCATTAACTTTGTCCGATTTACCCTGTAAAGCACAGTAGCCAGACGCCAGAGCAGCAGCCATTTCACCTAATGCCGCAGAGCATTTTCTGCCGGAATAGTACGGTCTTTCATTGTTGATATTTTGGTCTTTCATACCGTATTCTACAAGTTCTGCAGGTCCCCACCAGGAATGGTCGTCCTGACCGTTTCCGACCTGATATACGACTTCATCTCCTAAATCACATGCTGCAAAGTAATCAAGAGCAAAAGTAAGGTTGTTAACGTAATTTGTCATTTCTCCGCACTTTTCAATACCTTCCGGATACTGATAGAGTCCCCAAGCAATCATTGAAGCGGAATATGCCATAGGAAGATTAAACTTTACATGGTCGCCTGCATCATACCAACCACCTGTAATAAAGTCACCCATTGTCGAGTCTGCACGCCATTCAACTCTGTTCCAATCCGGAAGAGGTCCTGCCTGCTGACATTCGTAAAAGTAAAGGGATTTTTGAAGTGCCTCTGCATAGTTGATAGAAGTATCTGCGGAAGCGGTATTTGTTTTTTGCGGTACAGTTCCAGTAAAAACCGACGCTGCGATCATTACGGAAGCAATTGCCGAGCTTATTATTTTTTTCATTATACTTCACTCCGTTTCATATATATGTTATTATCCTATTAATTTTAACTTTTGTCAAGCGAATTTGTATATTTTGACTTAAAACCGTCAGTTTGCATAAAAAAGAACAGCTTTAAGCTGTTCTTTTATAATATCAATTATTGTTTTTGTCCTTAGACGATATTTTTTTACTGATTAATATATAAATTACCATTAAAACGATTCCGACTGCAAATATTCCTGCCTGTAAGGCAATATATTTATTAAGTGTTCCGTTTAACATACCTGTAACGGCAGAATAAATATAGTCGTTTCTTATAACCAGTTTGTCAAGATATCCTGAAAACTTAAAATACAGACATGGGATAAGCGCTAATACCGATGAACAGAGGAAAGCTGAAGAAAGCCAGTAAAAAAAGTTATTTCTGCTCAAGAACAGTATTATAATTATACATAATGCTGCCAGTCCGGCAGTGATGTAAATTAATGGATTAACAAATCCATAAAGTTTATTCAGTTTTGAAAATGCTCCGGTTTTTTCAATCATTTTCAGCATATATACATCTGTAAAATTATTGATTTCACTTTCAGCTGTTTCAATTGTTTTTTGAAGCTGCTGATTATATTCTTCGTCTGTTGCCACGTTGTTTTTTTCAGCAAAGTCTGCAAAATAATCGCTGACGCTCTTTTCAAGCTTAGAAAAATCATATTGCACTTCACTATATTCAGCGTTTGAACCGTCAATATAATCAAACACATTGTTGATTTTCATTTCAATCATGTTTTTTACGTCTTTTTCAGTGATTGCCGACATATAAACATCTGCGGGAATGCGGGAATAGCTTTCACTGTCGCTGAAATATTTTTCAATTGCGTTCATAGACTTTAAAGCAACATCATTTGTATCAACAGCGTCAATATACGGTTCTGAACGCATAAGCTGATTTTTTGCAAACATGATTCCTTCCAGACCTATAAGAGCAAAGACGAGAATCATTGTCAGCAGAAGATTAGGAATATATTTTTCCATACGTTTCATAAACTGTCTGATCCTTTCCTCTTAGTCATAGAATTTTTTTTCTACCAATTCGCATATAACTGCAAGTCTGTCCTCGGTGTAACCCAATAGATTTCCATAGCAGGTATAAAGAGTCAGACGGTCGTCAGCTGTAGGAGCGATCAGCTCATTGTTGGTTTCTTTGAAAATAGTGCTTTCCTTCATTTTATATGTAAATTCACCGTAGGAAGTGGTCAGTACAATAATATCGCCGGCCTTTACGTCTCCGAGATTCAGAAAGAAAGTATTGCAGTGTGCGTCAAGGACCACATGTCCTGTTTCACCTATAAAAACAGATCCTAGGTATTGGCATACGCCAAGCTGAAGCAGTTCGTCAGTGCTGCCGAAATAAACGGGAGCTTCAAGTCCTATTGAATCTATTTTAAGAGTCGCATATTGAGAGCCGAACGACGGATAAACGATTTTGCTGCCATCGTCAAGCTGAGCTTCAACTTCTTTTTCGGTAAATTTTATTTCGTTTATCTGTTCGTGTCCGGTATCAGCGGAAAAAATTAAATCTGCTGCGGCTTTCATTTTTTGGACGGGTACATAACCCGCTCCGGCAATTATGCCGCCGCACACTGCCAGAATAACAGCCGGAGTTATCAGCATTACTGCTGCGTTGTGTTTAGCCATTTATATTCTCCGTTTTTTTGTTTGCAATTGAAAGAAGCCATGCGCCGATTCCTCCGGCTGCTATTACAGCACTGCAAAGCAATGCAAATTCGGGATAGCCTTCTGCGGAATTATCTTCAGCGCCTGTCGTATCAACAAGTTTTCCTACAGGTACGACAGTCTGCACATTGCCGTCTGCATCTCGGACTGTCATTAAGAAATTTTTATCTCCTTTTTGCTCTACTGTGATATTCAGTCCCATTTTCTTACCGGCTTCAACGATTTCATTCAGTGAGTTCATAATATTTTCATTGGTCATCTTGTCTACTACGTCTTTTAAAAATGAATCGTCAACTACGCCTGTATCAGGATCGACCTTTGCTTCGCCTTTCATTTCGGCAATTGTTTTACCAAAATTTTTCAATGCAACATCGTCCATCTCGGAACCGACATTTGATATCTTATCCACAAGAATATCATACTGGCTTTCAGAAAATTTATTTACTTTAAGATAGTTCTGGAGCATCTGAACATATTCTTCAAGGAATCCTGCTGATCTTGCGGCTGCGACTACGTCGTCGGCAGTTGCAGCGGATACGCTGATACTCATAGTACCGATAATTGAAACAGCTGAAACGACAGCTGCGATCTTTTTTATATAGCTTTTCATTGTTTCCTCCGTAAATCAAAAATTATAAGTTTATAACTTACATATCAACACTTTAACATTTTATATGATGTTTGTCAATAGCAAAATTAAATAAATACATTGGAAATTATAGCTATTTTATTGTTCCTCCTCCTAGAACGATGTTATCTTGGTAAAATACTGCTGCTTGTCCTTTTGCAGGAGCTCTCTGCGGCTTGTGAAATTTTACAAGTACTTCTCCGTTTTCCGTTGGGCAGACCGTTGCTTCCTGCTCGTTCTGACTGTATCTTGTTTTGACGGTTACTTCAATAGGTTCGGTCAGACTGTCCAATGATATCCAGTTAACATTGCATACAGTTATTTCGTCTTTGTAAAGATCGGTTTCATCACCGATTGTAACAGTATTGTTTATAGCGTCCTTATCAGTTACGTATGCAGGTTTTCCAAGGGCAATTCCAAGTCCTTTGCGCTGACCGATAGTATAATTTATAACGCCTTTGTGAGTTCCGATTTTTTCACCGGAAGTGTTTAAAAAATCTCCTTCAGGTATAATTTTTCCCGTATTTTCGGTTATAAATTTTGCATAATCGCCGTCCGGAACAAAGCAGATATCCTGACTGTCCGGTTTTCTGGAATTTACAAGTCCGGCTTCTTCTGCAATTTTTCGGACTGTAGTTTTATCATATTCTCCAAGAGGAAACAGAGTTTTTGAAAGCTGATACTGTGTCAGACCGTAAAGAACGTATGTCTGGTCTTTAGAACGGTCGGCAGGTCTTATAAGGAGATATTTTCCGGTTTTTTCGTCAAATTGACGTACAGCGTAATGCCCGGTGGCAATGTAATCATATCCAAGTTCTTCGGCTCTTCTGAGCATTTTGTCAAATTTTATATGTTTGTTGCATTCAATACATGGGTTAGGAGTTTCTCCTTTAAGATAGCTGTCAATAAAATGTTCCATAACATTTTTTCGGAAATCGGTTTTAAAATTAAAAACCAGATGGTCAAAACCCAGCTTGTATGCTACGCTCCTTGCATCCTCAACATCAGAAAGAGAGCAGCATGTTCGGGTACTTTGGTCAACGTCTTCGCCGTCAAAAAGCTTTAATGTTACTCCTGTGACCTCATATCCTTCATCTTGCAGAAGCTTTGCAGCAACAGAACTGTCAACTCCTCCGCTCATTCCTACCATAACTTTTGCCATTGTTTATCCTTTCTTTAAAATATCTGTAATTTCACTTATATTTTTTACTGTTACATCTGATTTAAGACAGATTTCTTTCCAGTCCGGTTCATTAATTTTGTCATATACTCCTATTGTGAAAAATCCGGCGTTTACGGCTGTTTCAATACAGTGCAGAGAATCTTCGATAACAGCTGTTTCAAAAGGAGAGCATTTCATTTTTTTTGCCGCTTGAATAAAAATATCCGGTTTGTCTTTACCTGCGCCTGCGTCGGAGCACGTTATAATAAAATCAAAATTGTTATAAAGTCCCAGACGTTTTAGTGCGCTGTTTGCAAGACTATTGTATGTAGCTGTAGCAACACACATTTTATAGCCTTTTTGTCTTAGGAGTGTTACAGTTTTCAAAGCGCCTTCCTTGAGAGGTATTATGCATTTATATTGTTCCGATACAATTTCCTCAATACGGTTTATAATGTATTCGCATGAAAGTTTCAATCCAAATCTGGTTTTAAAATACGTAGCGGAATCCTGAATGGTCATTTTTTTGACAATGTCTGAAATCCCTTTTGGAGGTACGATACCGTTTTCTTCAAGAAACATTTTATCAACATTTTCCCATACGCTCATGGAATCCAGTAAAGTACCGTCCAAATCAAAAATTATGCCTTTAATATTTCTGTTCATCAGGTTCAATTCCTATTCGTGCTTTATAGTCGGATTGTGCTTTTCCTATTTTTGTCTGTGCCAGAGCATAAATATCCGAAGCAGTTCCCTCAAGTTTGGCAAAACGTTCTGCATCATCACTTGTTTGAGCCAGTTTGGAAAGAGACGTTGCAAAAGGGATCTTTCCGGTATTCTTGGCTTTGGAAAGAATATCACGTCCTCTTTCAGTAACTGCTAAAATTCTGCCGTAAGGGGGGAGTATTTCAAGGTCGCTTTTTTTGACGCCTATGAGCATATTAAGGAGGATTCTTTTGATTCTTGCCATGGTATATCGTTTTGTTTTTATGCTCATAAAAATTTCGTCCAGATTATTTTTATCTGCCGCTGCAAGTATCCTGTATTCCAGTCCCTGACCCACATCGGGAATTTCTCTCAGTTCTTCCGGTGAAGACGTTCTGAGCTTATATATAATAATACGTTCCAGATTTGAAATGTCTGCGGTCTTTCCTGCAGAGTATGCATTTATATATGCCTGACTGACATATGCAGGTACAAGACCGGAAAAATCACTTTTTTCATTCATACATTTTCTTATATAGGAGGCGCTTGAAATACCGTCAAGTACAGTCATAGAATCGTGTGCGGCGCTTTTTCTTTGTATAGTAAAGGGCGTTATTGATGAATTTAATCGCCTCAGAGCTTTTAAGTATTCCACTGCAAGAACATTATTCGGAGATGCAAGTATGTCGCTGATACGGTTGCTTAATTTTTTTCCGTAACTGCTGTATATCATGGTGTTGATGGCATTAGGGTAAGACATACCGCTTTTAAGGTATTCTTCAAGCTCAGGCGCTCCGGAGCATTCATCTGCAATTTCCGCCGCCTTTTCCAGTTCTGATACAGAACCCGCTTCACTGCCAAATGAGATCTCATCTACGCACCCAATAGAATCAAGAATGTATATGGCTCCTTTAGCGTAAAATTCTGCCGAAGACAGCGCATAGACTGTCGGAATTTCTATTACCAGATCGGCTCCGCCTTTTACTGCGAGTTTTGCCCGTTCAAACTTGTCCATAACAGCTGTATCTCCGCGTTGAACATAGTTTCCACTCATTACTGCTACTATGTGAGTGGCTCCGTTTTCACGGGTTTTTTTTAGATGATATAAATGTCCGTTATGAAATGGATTATATTCGCAGACTATTCCGGTTATTTTCACATTACCGCCTCCTTTATTACTTTATATTCTTATTTTTAATTATATCATATTTTATTGTAAATTGCAATCTTCCTTACTTTTTTGAAAAAAAGTAAGCAAAAAACTTTTATGCTGGATTTCAGCAAAAAACTTTCAAATCGTCTTTAGTATGGTGAAATATTTTAAATAAGGCTCGACAATATTCTAGTAAATACTCTATTTATAAATTTTTTGAAATTTTTTTGGAAAACGCTTGACAAAGACTGTACTAAGTGATATAATACAATTCATGAAGTGTTCTATATGAATTAGTACACATAAAACAAAAAGGAGATGAATAAATTGAAGAAGTTTCTAAGGCGTGTAAACAGGGGACTGCTTCTGGGAGGAATTGTGTTAGCCGGTTTTGTAGTGTTTGTCATTACTGATACAATTTCCTTTAAAAAAAACAAACCGGTTATAGAAGATGAAATAAAATCATATGTGAGTATGCTTGAAGATGTCGGGGTAAATAAAGGATCTGATCAGACTTCATATAAGGAAGGTATTGACAGTCTTATAAATAATTATTGGACATTTTCAGATGAAAAGTCAGATCTTTTTTATTATAGTCTGAATCAGAATGAATTTAAGAATATTCTTGAATTAAACATGAATGACAGCGACCCGAACGCATATGTGTCAAAATGGACAGCTAAAGTAAATAATATTGACATTTCAAAAGCCGGTCCGGGATATGCGATGGTATCGTTTGACTGTCAGATAGTAGCGGAGTTTTCCGGTAATGCATGTATAGTAAATCCATGCGATGCAATGACTGTCAATAACTATGTTTATTACGGCGAGAAGGTTCCGACAGGACTTTCGAGAATTTCCATTGACGGTTATTACAAGATGTTAATGACTCAAAAAGACGGTAAATGGAAAATATGTATGGCAGAAAGTTATGGCTGGGACAGCAGTGAAATCACGGCTGTAGACAGTGAGGAAGGAGGAAATGAAGAATGACACCTGCATTAAAAATTGAACATCTTAATAAGTATTTTGGGAAAAGGCAAATTCTTCATGATATTTCCTTTGAAACTTATCCGGGTGAGGTATTCGGATTTTTAGGACCAAACGGCGCCGGAAAAACCACAACTATAAAAATTGCCGTAGGTCATTTGAGATTTGACGAGGGAGACATCATAATCAACGGTAAAAGCGTTGTAAAAAAATATGAAGAAGCTATATCCGATATCGGAGGAATTATTGAAAATCCGGAATTTTATAAGTACATGACCGGTATGCAGAATCTTCGTCAGTATGCACGAATGAGGGGTAATATTTCTGAAAAGAGAATAAATGAGGTCGTTGAAATTGTCGGATTAAAAAAGAGAATCAACGATAAGGTAGGAAAATACTCTCTGGGGATGCGTCAGCGTCTGGGTGTTGCACAGGCAATACTTCACAGACCAAAGCTTTTGATTCTTGATGAACCTACAAATGGTCTTGATCCGGCAGGTATTAAGGAACTTCGTGATATTCTTAAAAATTTAGCGCACAAGGAAAATATATGCGTTATTGTTTCAAGTCATCTTATGTCTGAAATGGAGCTTATGTGTGACAGAGTAGGAATTATTGTAAACGGTAAGCTTACAGGAGTTCATACTGTTGAAGAAATGATATCCGCAGCTTCAGGAGATAAAGAACAGTTTATTTTAAGAGTAAGCGATTGTCAGCGGGCAATTGAAGTGCTTGACTTTATTAGTGACAAATCAGTGCTTGACGATGAGCATATTACAATATCTATTGAAAAGGAAAATGCTGAAGAAGAATTGTTTGAGATCACTTCAAGAATTATTTCAAGAGGAATTAAGTTAGGTACGGTAGCGCCGAAGGAAAATAAAAAGCTTGAAGATGTATTTATTGAACTTACTAAGTCGGGGGGCAGTCAGATTGGGTAAATTTATAAATTTAGTGAAAAATGAGTATATTAAGATGTCACTTAAAAAAAGTACATGGATAATGCTGATAATATTGTTAATCGGCTGTATAGGTTATCCGTTTGCAGTGAAATTTGCAGAGTATCAGTTGGTGGGCGATAATTATTCTGATTCAGAGGAATACAGTATTGACGATTATAAAGAGCAGATTGCATATCTGAAAGATGTAAAAACAGAAGGTTGGGAAAATGAAGTAGAATGTATTCAGTATAAAATTGATAATAACATTACAAGCGGTTGGAAAATTGGAGCCGCAGACGAAATGTTCAACGTAAAGTACAATTCTGACGAAAGCTATAAATTTTCACAGGAACAGACTGATAATTATGTAAATAGTATGGCGTCAGATATCGAATCCGGCAACTGGAAGGGTTATTTTCAGACGGCAGTTGAATTGATGGACGCTAAAACAGTTCAGGATGCATATTCACAGGGAAGCAAGGAAATGTATCAGTATTGTCTTGACAACGATATAAGACCTGATGAAAGCAACTGGAAATATAAAACTGTTGTGGAAATGAAAAATGCTGAAAGTGAAATAAAGAATCTTGATGAATCAAAAAAGTCAGGAGTTTATGTTGACAGTAATGAGTATAAGAATTATGAAGAAATAAAGGTTAAATCTGAGTATCGACTGCAAAATAATATAAAATTTGACATTTCTGAAAACACAAGTTGGATCAATTCAGGTGAATTTAATTTCTGGTCAGTATTTTGCACTACAACTATGATATGTTCGTTTATAGGACTTCTTGTAATTATAATCGCCGGCGGAATAGTTTCCAGTGAATTTTCAGGCGGTACTATCAAGTTCCTGCTGATCAATCCGGTAAAAAGATGGAAAATACTTGTTTCCAAGTATGTTACAACTATCACCTTTGGATATATTCTTATAATAATAACATATATCATTTCAGCAGTTATGTCTCTTACTGTGTTCGGAGCGGATAATCTGTCGGCTTCATTTATATCAGTCAGCGATGGTGTTGTGAAGGAAATTCCGGGATTCCTTTATGTGTTCAAGAATTATATGCTGGGCAGTGTTGAAATTGTTGTAATGTCAAGTCTTGCTTTTGCAATTTCTTCAGTGGCTAGAAGTTCTGCGTTGGCGATAGGCATAAGCGTTATGGCGTATTTTGGAGGAAATACGGTAATGCTTATTTTGAGCCAGTTAAACATCAGCTGGGCAAGATACTTGATTTGGGCAAATGTTGATTTAAGCGGTATTATGGAAGGCTCAGGAATGTTTATGGGACAGACTCTTACTTCTGCATTTGCTGTAATTGCAGTTCATATGGTGATATTCTTAATGATTGCATGGGACGGATTTACAAGAAGAGAAGTATAAATAATAATAAATTAGCAAATATACAGGAAGTCTTAAATGAAAAACAAATATATGAAAATACTATCAGTGTTCATCATTATATTTTGTGTGGGAATCATGATAGTATTAGTGAAAGCTTATTTTGACGGAGAATTTGATTCAGTAGAGACATTACAAGCTTATATTAAAAGATTTGGTTTATTCGGACCTGTTGTGCTGACGGTTATTCAAGCGGCACAGGTAGTAGTTCCTATACTGCCGGGCTTTTTAGGCTGTTCGGTAGGAGCGGTTATGTTTGGCTGTTGGGGAGGGTTCATCTGTAATTATATTGGTATAAGTATCGGTTCTGTTGCTGCATTTTTTCTTGCAAGAAAATTCGGAATGCGTTTGGTAGGCAGTATTTTTCCGGAAAGTAAGTTTGAAAAATGGTCGGCACGGGCAGGGAACAGTAAATCTTTTACAGCATTTCTGTTTGCCGCAATGGTACTTCCTCTTTTTCCCGATGATTTCTTCTGTTATTTTACGGGATTAACTCAAATGAAAGTACGAAAATTTATTTGGATCATTATTTTAGGAAAACCCTGGTGTATTCTTGCTTACAGTATTGCTTTTTCGTTAATTAAATAATGTGTAGAAAAAATTAATATATAAAAAAGTCTGCGGAATAGATATAAATCCGCAGACTTTTTACATTGGAGCCAGAAATGAAAATGCAGGAATATTTCTTAAAACTCCAAAAATAATCAGTATTGTTAAGGAGGTTATTTCAATTACAGTCATCCATTTTTCATGCTTAGCTGTTCCGAATTTTAAGTAGCTGTATGCCCTTACGGCAAAAATGACCGCTAAAAACGGTACGATAACAAACACAGCCGGATTACTCCTGAACGCACTATAAAAATCCAGTTTTATTATATTGATACACATTCTTGTAACGCCGCAGCCGGGACAGTAAAAACCCGTTATACGGTGAAATATACATGGGATCACAAATCCCAGCTGTGTAAGAAGAAAATAAATAACGCCTGCTGTCAGACCGACAGCAAGCATTATCAAATACTTTTTTAATCGTTTACGCATGCGGTGTTGCCATTTTATTTAATTCATTCTGGATCAGACAGTATGAAACGATTGAAAATCCAACAAGAGAAAGAACTAAATAAAGTATTCCGCTGTTGGAATCAGACGGCAGACCTCTCTTTGCCTGAGCAGCCTGTACCTTTTCGCCTGCCTTATACATCCAGTAAAGCATGTAGATACCGCATGTAATAATGCTCAGAAGGAATACCATACCGCCGCTTGTATCGTTTGGTGTGTCAGCAGCGACATTAAGGTCATTTACGAGACAGATTTCCCAATAAATCCCGTAAATACCACATGTGATAATTGACAGAATTATACATGTGACAATATTTCTTTCTTGAATCATAAAATAACCTCCTCTAATTTTTATATTTTAAATTATATCAAATTTTATATAGAAAATCAAATATTTTTATTATATAATCGACATATTATATTAAATTCTGCGTTTTGAACAAAAACCGTAAATTGATTCTGTGCTAATTTATGCAAGCGAAGGCTGATTTATTACTAATTAAAGAAACTAGTTTTTTTAAAATTTCTTTTATTTTAAATTTCTTGTTTCGCAACAAAAAAGTTACAAAATTCTGTTCATTTCAGAAACGAACCAAAGAAACAAGTTTTTTAAAATTATTTTTATTTTAACTTTCTTGTTTCGCAACAAGAAAGTTACAAAGAAATGCGTTCTTTACTTTCTTTCATGTGAAAGAAAGTAAAACAAAGAAAAACTTTATCCGTCATACTGCTGCTGAACTAATAGGTCTCCCCGTAAAAGGCAAGACGCTACACCTAAATTTCACTCCCATTTAAAATGAGTGCTGCTATATCCATATATAGGTATATACATAATCAGGGGAATTGTCAACATTTAATCTACACGTTATAATAAAAATAACACTATAGTGAATAATTAAAAATTAAAGGTGATAAAGATGAATTATACAAACAAATTTGCAGAAAGATTAATGATTCTAAGGGGAAAAAAGGGGGTTTCGGCAAAAGAAATGAGTTATGGAATTAAACAGAGAACTAAATACATTAAAGAAAAATTTAGATGGAACTGATGAGACAAACAATGATTACAATAAGTGATTTTGCTGACCGTCTTGCTAAATTAAGATTACAAAAAGGCATTTCATCAAGGGAAATGAGTTTATCAATCGGACAAAATGAAAGTTTTATAAATAAAATTGAAAACAAAAATAATTTTCCTTTAATGCAGTCATTTTTTTGCATATGCGATTATTTAGGAATTACTCCGTATCAATTTTTTCAATTTGATGATGAATGTCCAAAACACACTGATGAATTGGTGAAAGATATACAGAAACTTGATTATAAGCAAACAAAACTGATTCATGAAGTTATTAAAGAAATAATTCAAAAAAAGAAAAATTAAATTAAGTTGGGTGTGAATTTTAAATGTTACGTCTTGCCTTTTATGGGGAGTATTCTGAGTTCAGAAACTGTATAATGGATAAAGTTTTTTCTTTGCAAAGCTTTCTTTGGTTCGTTTCTTGCGGCAAGGCAAGAAATGAACAATGTGACAAATAAAAAATTTTCTAAGTTTTAAAAAAAGAACTGAATACATTGTATAAAAAAGTATAAAATAATAATCGGAGGATAAATTTATGATTATTGTTTTTATACGTGCGATTATTTTATACATTATAGTAATATTTTCTGTGAGACTGATGGGTAAGCGTCAGATAGGGGAGTTGCAGCCTTCTGAACTTGTTATAACCATTTTAGTATCAAATATTGCTACGCTTCCGTTGGAAGACCTTAATATACCGCTTACAATGGGAATTCTTCCGATACTGTCCCTTGTGTGCTTTGAGGTTTTGATGTCATGGCTGACTTTGAAATCTCCTAAGCTCAGACATGTTGTATCAGGTACGCCAAAAATAATAATAAAAAACGGGATACTTGACCAAAGCGTACTGAAAGAACTGCGGTATTCTGTGGACGACCTTATGACTGCTCTGAGAAACAACAATGTTTTTAACATAAGCGACGTACAATTTGCAGTAGTTGAAACAAACGGAAGCGTGTCAGTTTATGAAAAACATCCCCAGAGGGAAGTTATTAATAAAGACATGGCAATTGAGGGACAGTCTGTTGATCCGCCGGTGATAATCATTTCAGACGGTAAAATTATTAAGCAGGGTCTTGAGGACGCCGGACTTCAAAAGCAATGGATCACAGATCTGCTTGAGAGAAAGCATCTTTCGGAAGAGGACATTTTTCTGCTTACCGCTGATTGTAACGGTGAATATACTATGATAAAAAAGGGAGGTTCAAATGGTAAGAATTAAAATAAGTCTGGGAGTTATAATAGCAATAATTGTAATGAGTGTTTCCAGTATATTTATTCTTAATTATAAAACGGATCGTGTTTTGGAACTTCTTAATGAAACTCGAAGTTATTCCGATAAGGGAGACAGCAAAAAAGCACTGGAGGCGGCAGAAAGTCTTGAAAAGGAATGGGAGAAATATCACACTTATGCAAGTGTTTTTGTCAGAAATGATAAAATTACAAGTGTTCAGACTTCTATGTCCAGACTTAAGCCTCTGATTGAAAAGGATAATGACGAGCTTAATGCGGAATTTGAAAATGCAAAGTCCGGTCTTGAATGGATAATAGAAAGTGAGATTCCTAAACTTACTAATATTTTATAATAATAAAAAGGTACTTTTCTTTTCGGAAAAGTACCTTTATTTTTACACGTTAAATCTGAACAGAACGATATCTCCGTCCTGCATGACGTATTCCTTGCCCTCCAGACGGACAAGTCCTTTTTCTTTTGCAGCCGCCATAGTACCGCATGCCATAAGGTCGTCAAAGCTGACAACCTCTGCTCTGATAAAGCCTTTTTCAAAGTCTGTATGGATTTTTCCCGCTGCCTGCGGCGCTTTTGTGCCTTTTTTGATAGTCCATGCTCTTACTTCGGGCTGTCCGGCTGTAAGGTATGATATTAGTCCCAGAAGAGAGTAGCCTTCCTTGATTATTCTGTTAAGTCCGGATTCTTTCAGTCCCATTTCTCCTAGGAACATTTCTTTGTCTTCAGGTTCCATGTCGGAAATCTCAGCTTCGATCTGCGCACAGATCGGCAGTACGGCGGAATGCTCTTCTTCCGCTATTTTCTTGACTGTATTGTAATGTTCATTTGTTTCAATATTGTTTACAAAATCGTCTTCGCATAAATTTGCGGCGTAAATTACCGGTTTGCCTGAAAGCAGAGGAGTAGATTTGATTACTTCTCTTTCATCGTCTGTATAGTCGAAAGCTCTTGCGGATTTTCCGGATTCAAGATGATTTTTCAGTCTTTCAAGAAAATCAATTTCCGTAAGGTACTTTTTGTCGCCTTTTGCGAGCTTTTTTGTTCTGTCGATACGTCTGTCGATCATTTCTATATCGGAAAAAATCAACTCCAGATTAATTGTTTCAATATCTCTTGCCGGATTGATCTCACCGTCGACATGAATGATATCAATATCTTCAAAGCAGCGTACAACGTGAACGATAGCGTCAACTTCACGGATATCTCCCAAAAACTTGTTGCCCAAGCCTTCGCCTTTGGAAGCACCTTTTACAAGACCTGCAATATCGACAAATTCCAGAGTTGCAGGAGTAAACTTGTCGGGATTGTACATTTCTGCAAGCTTGTCCAGTCTTTCATCAGGCACTGATACGATGCCTATATTTTTTTCAATAGTACAGAAAGGATAATTTGCCGATTCTGCTCCGGCGTTTGTAAGTGCATTGAAAAGTGTGCTTTTTCCCACATTTGGGAGTCCAACCATTCCTAATTTCATTTTTTTACCTCTTTATTATTTATGAAAATTTTATTAATGTTTCCAGTGTATCTGATATATCACTGTTATTTTGATTAAAGTCAGTCAGACATACCATAACTCCTGCTTCTTTATCAGGACAGTTTATAAACAGCATTGTTTGACGGAGATCAAGATCTTCCGTATCTTCTCCTTCAACGTTGTAAATATACTTAAAAGCGTCGTATTTTCCGACTTTCACCGCTTCAAAGGAAAGGGATTCTATTTTGGTATATGTACCGCTTAACAGTGCTTCAAAATCCTCTTGAGTATAGTTAAGAAATTCTTCATTATCATCGGAACCGCTGGAAATTGTAATAAGAAGATTGCTTACATCTTCCGCTTTTGACGAAGAGAACATTGCACGATCTTCTGAAACAAGATGAGGAGTGTCTGATTCTCCCTCAGTTAATGTCCATCCATCCGGTGCGTCAAATGTCATACCTTCGCACATTTCAAATGTGAATGGTTCTCCTGCAAGCTCGTCGACAGTGTCGTCGGATTTTTCTGCGTCAATCATTTTGATTGATTCAATGGATTTTTTGTATTCGTCAGTTAATGTATTGGAAAAGTCAGTATATGTAAATGTATAGCAATAATCAGCATTTTTTTCAGCTCTGTTGACTATAATTTGAATTTGACTGAAAGTATCGCCGTCAGGATTTTCAGCACTGGTTTCTATATGGATTGCATCGAAGCCTTGGATTTCAGTACGCTCATATTTATTTACTTTAAAATTTGTAAAAACGCCCAAGGCTTCGCATTGTTCCTGAAAAACTTCCTTAGTATAGCTGTCAAAAGTATACTTGTCCTTACCCGGTTCAACTACAACATTTATATTATCTTTTGAAGTACTGCTGTTGACCATAACATAATCAGTGTTGGATATATATTCAGAGCCTGTAATTTTGTCACCGTTTACAGAATCAATACTATCCGGAAGTATAAGGCTATAGCCATATGTACCGGTTAGAGTAAGACAGTCAGGAACAGGTTCAGCAGTTTCTTCCGTTACAGCTTCGGTTATTTCGGCTGACGGCGTTTTATTTACTGATGATTCTTCTTTTTTATTGCAGCCGGATGCTATTGCAAGCACTGCTGCTGTCAGAATAATTAATGCGGTTAATTTTTTCATTTTTTCTCCTTGTTATTCAATACCGTGTTGTTTTTTGAATCTCTCCACCATTTCCATATCTATAGTAGTTTGAGTACTCTCGCCGCTGCTTTCATAGACGGCGTTTAAGTCGTCCTCATTGTTTTCGTCTTCGGTTCTTCTTTTGAATGTAATGCTGAATTTTTTGCGAAGCTCTTCAACATCTTTGATTCTTGAGGATTTTGTCACATATGTATATGTTGTTGCAGTTACTGCCTTTTTCTTATATTTATCTACATTGCCGTAAATGGTATAAGTACCGTTTTCTTTTGCAGCTGCTGCGTCTTCTGGATTTTTATACGCTCTCCAGATATTCAGTGAATTACATTCGTCAATGCTGTCAATAGAATCCTGAATTTTTTCTTTGAGGGTTCCAGAATAATCGGTATATGTAATAGTATACATATATCCGGATTGACAGCCATACTCAGCAACATCCAGTATTACCTGTGTTTGTTCAAAGGTTTCACCGTTGTATTCGGCTTTTATAACAGCTTTTAATGCGGGATAATTTTCAATTTCAAAGCTTTCAAAATCTTTTATTTCGACATCAGTGAAGTAGTCAGAGACTCCCTTGACATATTCTTCTTCATATGATTCTTTTGTTATTTTTTTAAATTCTTCCTGTCCCGGACCGGCAGAAGCAAAAAAATTCATATTATCCTTTCCGGATTCATCAGAAATAACAAATGGTTTTGATGCAGTCGGAACGCATTCCGGCATACAAGTAAAGGTTCCGTCGCTGTTTTCAAAAGTTTCGCAGTCGGTTACGGTAAGTCCTTCAGGAGCATGGAGATTAATACCGGTCGTAATACCGTTTGCGATATAATATCCTTTGTATTCTCTTTCGGTTAATTTGGATTTAGGTGAAACCGTTATTTTTGCAGGGATTTCTGCTGACATTTCATTATTACTTTCTGCTGCGGAAGAAGTTTTGTTTTTCTTGGAACTGTTATTTTCACTGCACGCTGTAAAGCTAATGCATATTGCTAAAGCCGCAGAAACGGCAAATAAGTTTTTTATATTCATAATGCGCCTCCTTTTTTTGATTATTTTATTCATTATACCACTTTATACGTATTTAAGTCAACCGCACAGGAAATTATAATGTTAACAATCTGTACAATATTTATACATTTTTTATATATAGAAATTAATATTTTTTTATGTTAAAATTAATCAGAAAGGTGGGAGAATATGATTACATCAATAAGTAAAAAATTAGCGTCGTATTTATGCAGAAAAAATATTATTGATAAAGATAAGAAAGAAATTTATCAGTATGGCTATGAAGTGCTGATTTCAGGATTAATAGGATTTGCTATAGTTATAATTCTTGGAATATTAATGAACAGATTTATTGAATCACTGCTGTTTCTTGGCGTTTTTGTTCCGGTAAGGCAGCTTACAGGCGGTTATCATGCTGATTCATATCTCAAATGCAATATTGTTTTTACAGTGGTTTTTCTTGTGGTTATGCTTGTAACGGAAGCTATGGTGTCTACTATTTCAATTATTTATATGATTATACTGACGGCAGTGTTTATGCTGGCAGTATATGAATTTGCTCCGATGGAAAATCCCAATAAGCCACTTGATGAAAATCAGAATTTACTTAACAGAAAATCTGCTTTGATTGTTTCAGCTATTATTTCATTTACTTCGATTGTTGTTTATTTTATGAATCGGAGAATAGCTATACTTATGGCAATGACTTTGTTCAGTATAGCGTTTCTCATGTTTTTTGAAAAATATAAAGTTTCTTATTCAAAAGGTTAAGAATATCCATTTTTAATAATTTATATATCTTGTTTTTTATACATATAATGCATATTTTTTAGTAAAGCTCTTGCAATTTTACAAAATAAGTTATATAATATTATTGTTAAAAATCATTTTGAAAGGTTGTTTTTACAGATGTTGATTTTAGTTGTAAATGCAGGCAGCTCATCTCTTAAGTATCAGCTTATTGATATGGACGGCGAAAAAGTACTGGCTAAGGGAAATTGTGACAGAATAGGTATTGACGGTCATATTTCACATAAAACTTACGACGGAAGACAAATTGATGAAGATTGTTCTTTCCCAACTCATACAGAAGCGTTTGAAAAGCTTGTTGATTCTCTTGTTAACGGTGAAGCAGCAGTTATTGACAGCATGTCCGAAATCTCAGCAGTAGGACACAGAGTAGTACAGGGCGCTGAAGTTTTTAGTGAAACCACTATTGCAACTGATGAAGTAATTGATAAAATCGATGAGCTGGCAGAGCTTGCTCCTGTTCACAATCATGCTCATGCACTTGCCTTAAGAGCATGTAAAAAAGTATTTTCAGATGACGTTCCTCAGGTTGTTGTATTTGATACCGCTTTCCATCAGACAATGCCTCCAAAAGCTTATATGTACGGTATTCCTTATGGAGATTATGAAAAATATCATGTAAGAAAATATGGTTTTCACGGTACTTCACACAGATTTGTTTCAGCTGCACTGTCAAAAGCCATGGGCAAGGATCTTAAGGATCTGAAGATCGTTTCATGTCATCTTGGCAACGGTTCTTCCATTACTGCTATTGAAAACGGAAAGTCCATAGATACTTCAATGGGATTTACTCCTCTTGATGGTGTAATTATGGGTACTAGAAGCGGTGCTATTGATGCTTCAGCTGTTACATATCTTGCAAAGAAAATGAATCTTTCTCCTGACGAAATGAGCAGCTATCTTAACAAACAGTGTGGATTCCTTGGTGTATCGGACGTTTCTTCTGATAACAGAGAAATTTATGCGGCTATTAATAACGGTGATGAAAAGGCTCAGCTTACAGCAGATATGCTGCGTTATGAAATAAAAAAATATATTGGTTCTTATGCGGCTGTTATGAATGGTCTGGACGCTGTTATATTTACAGGCGGTATCGGCGAAAATTCATGGGAAGTACGCGGAGGTGTCTGCACAAACATGGATTATCTGGGTATAAAGATTGATTTTGAACTGAACAAGACTATAAGAGGTACTCAGGCTAAAATTTCAACACCTGATTCAAAGGTTGAGGTTTGGGTAATTCCTACAAATGAAGAACTGCTTATTGCAAGAGATACTTTGGCAATAATTTCGAAATAAGAGTATATTCTAAAATAACCCGGGAGTGATTTTCTCGGGTTATTATTTCATAATTGAAATTTATAGGAGTACGAGATAAATGGATAACTGGTTTACAATTGATAAAGTTGACGCTGACACTTATATTATCAGTGAATATCGCCATTGGGAAGAAACTCATTGTTATCTGTTGAATGGAAATAATCGAAGCTTGCTGATCGATACGGGACTTGGTATTTCAAATATATATGATGAAGTAGTAAAGCTTACTGATAAGCCTGTTACGGCTGTTGCTACTCACATTCACTGGGATCATATCGGCGGACATAAGTACTTTCCAGACTTTTACGCCCACTCTGAGGAATTGGATTGGCTCAATGGCAAATTTCCCTTATCAATCGAAACAATTAAAAAAATGGTTGTTGATCGCTGTGATTTACCTAATGATTTTAATGTGAACGATTACATATTTTTTCAAGGTAAGCCGACAAAAGTACTGAATGATCATGATATCATTGATATTGGCGGTCGGGAAATTGAAGTACTGCATACGCCGGGACATTCTCCGGGTCATTTATGTTTTTGGGAAAGAAATAAAGGATATTTATTTACCGGTGATTTAGTATATAAAGATATTTTGTTTGCTTATTATCCGTCTACTGATCCGGAAGCATATCTTACGTCACTGGAAAAAGTTGCGGCATTGCCAGTGAAAAATGTATTTCCTGCACATCATTCCTTGGATATACATCCGGAAATTTTAATACGTATGCGGGAAGCATTCAGACAACTCAAAGCTGACGGTAAGCTTCATCATGGCAGCGGTACATTTAATTATGGCGATTGGGGAGTATGGCTGTAAAAGTATATTTTTTTACTGGATTTTAAGGAGTTATAAATGAATGATTTGTACAAGGAGTTATTTGAACGTGCTGTAAAAGCTGCTGAAAATTCGTATTCGCCATATTCACGATTTAAAGTGGGAGCAGCGCTTTTGTGCAGTGACGGTACAATTTATACGGGTTGTAATATTGAAAATTCTTCCTTTTCGCTTACAAACTGTGCTGAACGAACAGCCTTTTTCAAGGCAATATCAGAAGGAAAGAAAGAATTTGAGGCTATTGCTATTGCCGGAGGTCATGACAATATGAGTGAACCATGTTATCCGTGCGGATCATGCCGTCAAGTTATGACGGAATTTTGCCATAATTACTTTAAAATTATACTTTCTGATAAAATTTTAACACTAAATGAGATTTTACCGTATGGCTTTAGTTTGAATTGAGTAATTTAAAATAAAAATTAAAAAGGTATTGACTTTCATTCGCATTTATGATATAATGTATTTTGTAATGCGGATATGGCGGAATAGGCAGACGCGCTAGCTTCAGGTGCTAGTCCTCGCAAGGGGGTGCAGGTTCAACTCCTGTTATCCGCACCATATAGTACTGACAAAATAGATGACAGTGCCGTAAAGCCCGTAGGTACGGGCTTTTTTCGTGTTTTGAGGGCGAAAAAAAGAGTTAAAAAACCATAGATGCTTTTGGACGATTTTAGGCAACTTGAGGGATTCGAACCGACACAAAAGAAAATAAAAAGAAAATGGAAGCAGATTTGAGAAAGAAAAACTCAAGTCTGCCTTTTTTGTATATGTAGAAAAAATAAAGCCGTTTTTGTTGCTTATCCACAAAAGGAAAAGCAAAATCAAGAATGGCTTTTTTTATTGTCTGAAAGGAGGGATGCAGAATGTGGAAGTAAGAAATAATAAAAAAAAGAAATTTGGAGGGAAAATAATTTGGTATACAATGAAAAAAAGTCGTATAATGTCGAAAAAATAACATTGTTTAACATCTTAGTGCATGATATAATTAAATAAAATCATGTTACTGATTTCTAATTTTATTAATGAGGAGTGTTATAATGAAGTCGATAAAAAAGAAAGTTTTATCAATTTTTTCAATCGTATTCTGCTTATCATTTTTGTTTGCAGAAAACAGTGTTTTAACTAATTCAATGTTAGAAGTTACTGCTGCAAACCTAACATTCAGTTATAACGGTGTAAATTATGAGGTAGTAAGCAGTACAAACGCAGAGGTATGTGTTACAGGAGGTACTAAAGCAAGTCTAAAAATACCTAAAACAATATCTTACGGAGGTACAGCATATAAGGTTATTTCAATTAAATCCAGAGCATTTAAACTTAATTCGGTAACAAAAACTATCGATATGACACAGGCAACCGAATTAAAAGAAATTCAGAATTATGCTTTTCAGAACTGTGATATGCTGTCTAGTATAGAATTACCGAAAAATCTGAAATACATAGGTGATTTGGCATTTTATTATAATACGCATTTATATAATATAAGCATACCGGACAGTGTTGAGTATATAGGCAGAATGGCTTTTTATAACTGTACAAGCCTTGAAAGTATTGAAATGACGCCAAATTCAAGAACTATAGTCAGCGACACATTTTATGGAACTCCGTATTACAGATATAATTACTTTGCAAGTGAAAGCTTTCCAAGACAGCTTTACGGATCGGCTAAATCATGTGTTGGCAGGCAGGTTGTTGTGAATATATTTGTTGACAGCTGTTCCGGAACAGCCAAAACAAAAACTGTCAACGGAAAAACATATTATTATGACCAAAACGATAATCTTTTTCGTGCTGAAGGTACAATGGAAATGGTAGAGAATATAGGACCTGTTTCAACAGTGTTTATCTATGACGGAAACGAAAAATTGTTATATAAAGTAATTACTTCAGGAAAAGGAAGTGATATTTACAATTCATCAGAATCGTTTATAGGAACAGACACATCGATTCTTCCCGTTGCAAAATCAGAAAGTCAAGGATTTTCAGGAGATTGGCAGGATAGTACAAAAGGAACAAAGCAGATTTATTCAGCTGCTCAAAACAAATACATATCAAGTTCAAGTATCGATACCAGAATAAGCATAATGAACGAAGCATTATCGAATTTAAAACAGCAGGCAGATGAATATAATGTAAATGTTGAATTTATAACAGCAGATACTGACAAGGATTTGGCGATACATTATACTCATAATGAATGGGATGGCTCTCTTTTGTTAAATGTAGTACCGGGGCCTGGAGCTAATAAATTAGGTAAACCTAGAGGTAACACTGCCGGTAGTTTACAGTATGCTTATAGAGGTGCTGGATCCTTTAATTTTGTAGTAAATGGATTGAAAAACTGTAAAGATGCGAATGGACAATTAATTGACTTGTCTGCTGATTCAGAATATACCAAATATCTTAAAAATAAATATAAAGCATCAGGTGTAGTATATAACTATGTATTGAAAAATGATTATTATAGTGATATGTATTCAAAAGCTGTTGCTTATGCACTCCCCAAAGACGAAAATAGTTTTTCAAGTGATCCTGAAGAAGCATTTTATATGGATGGACATAATGTGAAAAATCCAACTAAAGCAGCAAGTGTATTTGAACATGAGATGCTTCACTTATATGGAGTATATGACCACTATAACTTTGCTCTTAATATGTCAAGTTCAATGTCAACTGCAGCAGATATATATTCTTATTTATTCCTGTCAAATGATATTATGGGAAACACCGATTCAACAAAAATAAGTCAAATAACAGCATATGCAATTGGATGGAGCAATAATATACGGATTGATGAATATAAGATATTTTATTCCGGAACTGATTATAAGATGGGAGATTTAAATCTGGACGGTGCTGTTAATGCCGCAGATATGAATATATTATCCTCAGGTATAAAAGGGAGTACTATGCTGACGCCGGTTCAAAAAGTCATGGCAGGATATAGCTTTGATATTGCTTATAATAACAGCCGATTAAACAGTTGGATGTCTGATATTAACCGAACAGACAATGGTATAAATATCGGAAATTCGTTTTATCAATACGGAGATGTTAATTTTGACGGAGTGTTGAATGAATCTGATAAAACGATTATAAGAAGTATAAGTAAGGGAAATGAGGAAGTGTATAAAATTCAGCAAATGATAGCAGATGTAAACAATGACGGTGTAATTAATAGCAGCGATATAAATTTTTAATAAGCAATCGGCATTAAACTATAAAGGTTTAATGCCGATTTTAGTATACTTTGATCTATGAACTGAGAAATGATAAAACGCCGGAGGAATGTATAGATAATATTACTTGAAATGCACATACTAAATACAGATTGGAGTTGATAAAAATGGCAAAGGATTCACAGCTTGATCCGAAACCTATCAGAAAAATGAAAGCAAAAGGCGGTCATACAATGGCTGAAAGTGCGCTTGACGGTGAGAGCAGAAATAACAAAAAGCAATCGGGCTGCCGTCATAAATGCGGCAATGATAAGTAAAAAATCAGGAGCGTTTTTAAGCGCTCCTTGTTTTTGTATGACCTAAAACATTTGTCTGTTACGACCAATTGGAAAGTATAGATTTATCAGCAGCAACCTTGTGAATTATCTCATCGGCAGACTTAACATTGTCAAAGGTTCCGTTTGAGATCTCATTAATTACTGCCTGAAGTAACTTTTCATAGTAAGCTTCCGCTGTAAGACCTGTAGTAGTTTGCTGAAAGTGATTTTGATTTTCACTGTAGGCAAGGCTTGCATATTTTTCTTTTACTTGTTGAATTAATTCATCACGTTTCATTTTTATACTCCTAAATTATTAATATATTAATAATTTTCCCACATTGCCTTTATATATTCCGATATTAGCTAAAGAAACTCATCGGATGAATAATATGGTCGTTTTTAGGATCAAGATTGGACAGTTCCGTATCACAAAGCATCATGCCTTTTTGGACAGAGAAATGTCCAAATCTGTTACGCAGATTATCTATTTCAGTTTCAAGTTCTTCTTGTTTCTGTAATTTTGCTGCATCCGGAAGTAAAGAAAGCTGAACAAAATCCATTGGTTTTAAATCGCAGGCTCTAACACTTAAGGAGCGAATTGGCTTGCCGTTTGTGTATTTTGTGAAAAGTGAAAAAGCAAGTTCAAATATGGATTTAGCCGTTCTGTTTGGTATTTCAAGCTTTCCTTGTCTTTCAAACCATTCAAGCTCGTTGTCACGAATACCTATTTGAACAGTTCTGCAGATAAAGCCATATTCACGAAGCCTTGCGGAAACGCTTTCGCATAGCACCATAAGTGTAATTTTTATGTCCTCATCGGTAATCAAATCTCTTGGAGCAGTTGTACTGTTACCTACAGTCTTTATAAGAGATTTTGCTCCGATATTGGAAACAGGGGAAG